>Ga0213876_10000031_pt1 | contig 213087 bp, 154 predicted proteins | sample BarmaccomBMRX_R9_FD_160113 | JGI IMG/M metagenome (GOLD analysis project Ga0213876, IMG submission 160113) | Root-associated microbial communities from Barbacenia macrantha in rupestrian grasslands, the National Park of Serra do Cipo, Brazil - RX_R9 | ecosystem: Host-associated > Plants >... | reverse complement strand
GTCCTCGGCCTCCTCGTCCCGGTTCTCATCACGCACATCCGCGGCCACCACTTCCTCAACCGCCTCTTCGGCTTCACGATCAACGGCGCGGTGACCGCGTGCCTCATCGCCTCGGTCGTGCTGCTCATCAAGGAGCTGCCCGCGCACAAGATGGAGCCCGACCGGCTCCTGCTCTCAGCCGGCCTGCTCTGGGCCTCGAACGTGCTCGTCTTCGCCCTCTGGTACTGGCGCCTCGACGCGGGCGGCCCGCACGGCCGCGACGCGCGCCCCGGCCACCCCGACGGCGCCTTCCTCTTCCCGCAGATGACGATGCCCCCCCAGCCCGACGCAGACTGCGACGACTGCTGGTCGCCCGAGTTCGTCGATTACCTCTTCCTCGCCTTCAACACGAGCACGGCGTTTTCGCCGACGGACGCGCCCGTGCTCAAGCGTTGGGCCAAGGCGCTGATGATGCTCCAGTCGCTCATCTCGCTCACGGTGCTCGCGCTCCTCGCCGCGCGCGCCATCAACATCCTCTAGCGCCGACGCCCGCGGAGTCTCTCGCCGACGGGGCTCCCTCCCGCCCCTTCGAGACGCACCGACCCCCGGCCGCCGCCGGGCAGCCCTTCCGCGGCAGAACTGGCGTGTGATTTAGAGCAGCGTCGGCAGATTCACGAGCAGTTCGAAAGCGCTCTCCGTCAGGCCGTCCGAAACGCCCGGCTCGCTCACCTCCGCGTCCGCCGTTGCCGTCACGGCGCCGGCCAGCAGCGGCTCGGGGGGCGGGTTGTGTATGACCCCGGCCGAAACCGGGCAGCAGAAGGCCAAAACAAGCACGGCAGCGCTAAGTGTTCTACGCATGATCTTCCCTCTTTGACTGTGGAGTTTGTTGAACGGCCGGGCCGCTCGACTTATGGAGGAGGGCGGCTTTTCCATAACCGCCAAAAAAGTGGCGACTAGAAAGAAAGACTTGCCCAACTTGAATTTAGCAGATTAGCTCAGGGTGAGACTAGGAGGTGTTTTATTCTGCGCCGCCGCTGCCCTCGACGCCGAAGACGCGGCGGCGGGGCCTGCCGGAAAAGCGGATGTCTATCGGTCGGCAAAAATATCGGTCATCAAAAATATTGCTCGGCGCTGTTTTCTATGGTAGTGTGCCGCCTTCCGTCAGAGCAGGATTTGAAAAACAGTCAAGGTCTTCTTCAGTTTCGTCCCGCAGAGTTACCGCCGACCTCGCGCGCTTAGTGAGTCTGGCTCGCGCCGGCCAATCGTTCCAGCTCCATGCCCTTGCGCACCCGCCCTAGTCTGTAGGAGTGCGTATCCAAAGCTTGTTGCCTACCCATAAGGAAGCGTCTCAATGAAAACATTTCACCCCCTTCAGCGCCCAAGCAACTTCAGGGTATTTACCGCTCTTCTTGTCTCCCTCGTCATCCTCGTCACGCCGGTCGTGCCCGCCGCCGCGGGCTCGCCCCGCCCCGCCGCCGGCTTCAACCCGCCGGCCGCCCCGTTCGCGCCGGCGACGACCATCGTCACGGCCACCAAGACCGACTCCTGGGACGACACCGCGACCCCCGACGGCAAGGCCGAGCCCGGCCAGACCATCACGTACGACGTGAACGTTGCCAACTCGGGCGCGGCCGACGCCACGGGCGTCAACTTCAGCGACACGATTGACCCGAACACGACGCTCGTGCCCGGCTCGCTCCGCGTCTCGCCGCTGGCCTTCGCCGAGAGCTACAACGCGGCCTTGAACACTCCCCTGAGCGTCCCCGCGCCCGGCGTCCTCGCCAACGACACGGGCACGCCCGCGCCCTCGGCCCAGCCCATCGCGGCCGGCCCGACCACGCAGGGCGGCACCGTCACGCTCAACGCCGACGGCAGCTTCAACTACACGCCGCCCACCGGCTTCCAGGGCGCCGACACCTTCACCTACACGGCGACGAACGGCACGACGCCCAACGACACGGCGACCGTGACGATCAACGTGGACGACGCCCCCGTCGTCGTCAGCACCTCGCCCGTCAACGGCGCCAACAGTGTCGCGCCGAACTCCAACATCACGGTCAACTTCAGCGAGCCGGTCAACGCCACGACCGCCTCGTTCTCCATCGAGTGCCCGACGGGCTCGCCCCAGACCTTCTCGCTGAGCGCGTCGCCCGCGGCGAGCTTCACGCTCGACCCGTCGGCGGACTTGCCCGCCGGCACGACCTGCACGGTGAAGGTCATCGCCAGCCAGATCACCGACGCCGACAACTTCGACCCGCCCGACCAGATGGCCGGCGACTACACCTTCAGCTTCGGCGTGAAGCCCCTGGCGATTGACGACATGCGCTCGGCCACCGGCAACGTGCGCATCAACACCGCGGGCTCGGGCTACAGCGTGCTCGCCAACGACCAGGCGCCCGGCGCCACCATCACCGCCTTCGACGCGACGAGCGCGCACGGCGGCGAAGTCAACGTGAACACCTCGACGGGCACCTTCACCTACGACCCGCCGCGCGGCTTCACCGGCACCGACAGCTTCGACTACACCATCACCAACTCCGCCGGCAGCGACACCGGCACGGTCGTCCTCACCGTCACCGACACGATCTGGTTCATCAACGACGCGGCGGGCGCCTGCTCCTCCGGCTGCGACGGCCGCCTGACGCACCCGTTCACGACCCTCGCCGCCTTCGAGGCCATCAACGGCAACGGGACGACCGCCGGCGGCGCCGTCATCGACCCCGAGGCCGGCGACAGCATCTTCATCTACGGGCTCGACGGCACCTACACCGGCCCGCTGACGCTTGAGAACAATCAGATCGTCGTCGGGCAGGGTGCCGCCGGCGCGCCCTTCGGCGTCGGCAGCCTGACCGGCATCACGCCCGCGCCCGACTCCGACCCGCTGCCCTCGACGGGCGGCACGGCCCCGGTCATCACCACCGCCGTCACGACCGGCGCCGCCATCCGGCTCGCGCAGAACAACCACCTGCACGGCCTCGCCTTCAGCAACACCGACGCCGCGGCCATCAGCGGCACGTCGAACATCGGCGCGCTCCTCATGAGCGAGATCGCCGTGGACAACTCCGGCAACGGCGCGGCGGGCATCAGCCTGACCGGCGGCGGCAGCGTCGCCTCGACGGGCGTCAACACCATCGTCACCGGCACCGGCACGGCGCTCAACGTCACCAACACGAACATCGACGCCGCGGGCCTGACCTTCAAGAGCATCTCGGCGGGCACGGCGGCCGCCGGCCCCGTCAACGGCATCGTGCTCAGCAACACGGGCTCCGCGGGCGGCCTCGTCGTGACCGGCAACGGCACGAGCACGGTCGGCGGCGACGCCTCGGGCGGCACGATCAGGAACACGACGGGCGACGCCGTCTCGCTGACGAACACGACGAGCCCCTCGTTCACCAACGTGACCATCCAGGGCACGTCGATGGGCTCGCTCACGGGGAGCGGCGTGCGCGGCACGCAGGTGACGAACTTCACCTTCAAGAACGGCACGATCAATAACGTCGGCCACTTCCCCGACACGACGAACTCCTTCGCCGGCGAGTCAGACCTGCGGTTCGACACGCAGGTGGCCGGCACCGAGAACAACCTCTCGGGCGCGGTCACCATCACCAACAACGTCCTGAACAACGCGCTGACCGACGGCGTCAGGATATTCAACTTCAACGGCACGATCTCCGACCTCAACATCTCCGGCAACTCGCTGACGAGCGGGACGACGACCGGCGCGAGCGGCAACTCGAAGGGCACGGGCATCAACGTCCAAATCCTCGGGTCGGCCGCGACGGTCTCGAACCTGACGAAGGCGACCATCGCCAACAACACCATCGCCAACTTCCCCGGCGGCGCCGGCATCGAGGTGCAGGGCGGCAACGCCAACACGTCCGGCAACGGCGGCACCGTCGGCACGCCTGGTAACGTGACCAACGTCGTCTCCATCACCGGCAACAACATCCACGGGCAGAGCAACGTGAACCGGATGGGCACGAGCGCCATCCTCGTCACGGTGGGCGGCGGGCGTGCCGCTTCGCGCTCGCAGGGCAACTTCGACATCTCCAACAACGGCACGGTCGCCAACCCGCTCACGAACATCGCGGGCACGGTCATCGGCGTCGGCGCCAACGGCTACGCGACGGTGGAGTCGCTCGTGAATAACAACGTCATCGTCGCCAACCACGCCGTCGCCGGAACCGCGTCGAACGGGGTAGCCATCGCCGGCGGCGTCGTGACAGGCACCTCCGACACGCCCGACCTGACCGCGAAGGTGACGAACAACAACATCAGCCAGACCGACGGCAACGGCATCCTCGCGGTCACCCGCGGCGTCACCGGCTTCCTGAAGGTGACCATCAAGTCCAACACGGTCACCGCGCCGCTCTCCGGTAACCGCGAGGGCATACGCGTGGACGCCGGCAACCTCGCCTCCGTGGACGACGCCGTCTGCGCCGACATCCAGAGCAACACGAGCGACGGCAGCGGCGTCGCGACCGGCATCGGCCTGCGCAAGCAGGGCACGGCCCCGACGGTCAACGACTTCGGCATCGAGGGGATGGCCGCCACCTCCTCGCCCGGCGTCGAGGCTTACGTCAACGGCCTGAACCCGGCGGGCGGCAGCACCGAACTCATCTCCGCCACGAGCGGGTTCACCAACTGCGCCTCGGCCCCCAACGCGCCCGTGTCCTCCGGGGCCTCCGCAAGCTCCAGCTTCGCGCCGGCCCAGTCGAAGCTCGGGCGGGCGGTCACCGACGAGGCGCACTCGTCAGCGACGAGGCGCGACCTGATTGACGCCGACCCGACGCCGACCTTCGGCTTCAGCCCGGACGCCCCCTTCTTCCTGTTCGGGAACAAGGCTCCGGCCCCCGTCAGCGCGCCGGCCGTCAGTCCGACAGTCAATCCCGCGCCGGTCGTCAACAACGCGCCGGCCGCCGACGCGCCCGCGCGCGTGTGGAGCGACATGCCGATCATCATCAACCGCGCGCCGCTCTCCGACTCCGCGACCGACGACAAGTCGGCCGACAAGGACGAGGACTCCGCCAAGGAGAAGGACGACGCGGCCAAGGATTCGGACGCGACCAGCGATTCCCAGGCCGCGCCGAAGAAGGCCAGGAAGCCCGCGCGCACCAAGAAGGCGGACGACCAGCCCGAGAGCAGTCAGCCCGAGAACAGGAACATCTCCTACCTCGGCCCGCTCGGCTCGGCTCCTTCGCGCGCGCCGCAGTTCGTCCGCGCCTCCTACGAGGCGGGCGACGCGGTTCGCAACTCCCGCGCGGTCGGCGACGCCGTCGTGCCGCGCGACCGCAGCGTGAAGGCGGCGCCCGCGGCCGCACGCGCCGCGGCGGCGCCCCTCGTCGTGCCGGACGTGAGCGTGAACGTCGGGACGCTCCCGGCGGGCAAGTCGGTCACGATCCGCTTCAAGGCGACGGTCAACAGCCCGTTCCCGGATGGCGTGACGCAGGTCTCGAACCAGGGCTCGGTGACCTACGCCGAGTCCGGCTCGCCCGTCCTGACGGACGACCCCGACGTGGCCGGCGCGTCCGACCCGACGGTCACCCCAGTCAACGCGGTCAGCATGCACGTCAACGACGCCTCGGCGCCGGAGCTTGCCTCGGGCAACTCGACGATGCTCTTCACCGTGGCGCTCGTGGCGCCGGCGCCGGGCTCCGGCGTGTCGGTCAACTACGCGACGGCCAACGGCGGTGCCAACCCGGCGACGGGCGGCGCCTCCTGCGGCGGCGCGGTTGACTACCAGACGACTTCGGGGACGCTCACCTTCGCCTCCGGCGAGAAGGTCAAGACCATCCCCGTGACGATCTGCGCCGACACCTCCAGCCCGGAGACGGACGAGACGCTGCTCCTGAACATCTCGGGCGCGTCCTCCGGCACCATCACGGACGCGCAGGCCGTCGGCACCATCACGCAGGGCAACACGGCCGGCACCATCCTGATCTCCGAACTCAGGACTTCCGGCCCCAACGGCCCGGCCGACGAGTTCGTCGAGCTGTACAACAACACCGAGACCAACCAGGACATCAGCGGCTACGGCCTCTTCAAGAAGGGGGCCGACTGCGCCGCCTCGCCGGTACTGATCGCGGCCATCCCGGGCGCCCCCGGCTCGAACACCACGGTCATGCCGGCGCGCAGCCACTACCTGCTCGTCGGGAGCCAGTACTCGCTCAAGGACTACGGCGGGACGGACGCGGCCAAGGGCGACCAGACGCTCACGTCCGACATCGAGGCGGACGCCAACGTCGGGCTGTTCACCGTCACCGACCCGAACCTGGTCTCGACGGCGGCGAAGGTGGACGGCGTCGGCTTCGGCACGAACACGGGCGGGGCCTGCGACCTCCTGCGCGAGGGCACGAACCTCCCGCCGGTCTCGGGCAGCCCGACCGAGCACACGTTCTTCCGCAAGCAGTGCGACTTCGTCGGCGGCGTGGGCTGCTCGACGCCTGGCAACCCGAAGGACACCAACGACAACTCGGTGGACTTCACGTTCGCCGACACAGAGGCCACGCCCATCGCGGGCGTCCAGCAGAGGCTCGGGGCGCCCGGGCCGGAGAACAAGACGAGCCCCGTCCGCCGGGACGACAAGGGGCTCAACCTGCTGGTGCTCGACCAGTCGAAGTCGTCCTCGGCCGTGCCGAACCGCGTGCGCAACGGCGCGATGGGCGACCCGGACACCTCGACCTTCGGCACGCTCGTCATCCGGCGGCGCGTGGTTAACAACACGGGGGCCGACGTCACGCGGCTGCGGTTCCGCATCGTCGAGATGACGACCGCCGCCACCTCGCCGGGGGTCGCAGACCTCCGCGCCATAACCGGCGACGACGAGGCGTCGGTCGGCCCCGTCGGCGACACGGCGACCTGCTTCGCCTCCAACGGCGTGGCGACGACGCCGTGCAGCGTGAGCGTGTCCAAGACGACGCTTGAGACGCCGCCGGCGCAGTCCAAGGGCGGCGGGCTCAACTCGACGCTGACGGTGCTGCTGGGAACGCCGTTGCAGAACGGCAAGTCGCTCAACGTCAACTTCAAGCTCGGCGTCCAGACGACCGGCACCTTCCGCTTCCTGGTCATCACCGAAGCGCTGCCGTAAGTCAGGCCCGGGGCCTATAGCCGAGGGGCTGGTCGGAGGTTCATGCCTCCGACCAGCCCCTCTTCTTTTCACGCCTCTAAGTCTCCGGCCGCTCTCTCACCCCAGCCAGCCGAGCGCGCCGGCGCCCGCGTCGCGCGTGCCCCCGACGACGCTGATGAAGTAGTCTTCGAGCGAGAGCGCCTCCGACTCCTGCCCGCCCTCGACGCTGATGCCGCGCCGCAGCTCTTCGAGCGGCCCCGCGGCGACGAGCCTCCCGTCGCTGATGATGGCGATGTCGGTGCAGAGCCGCTCGACGATCTCAAGCACGTGCGAGGTGAGGAAGACGGTCAGGCCGCGCGCCGTCAGACGCGAGAGCAAGTCCTTGAGCGTGCGCGAGGCGACGGCGTCCACGCCCTCGAACGGCTCGTCGAGGAAGAGCATCTCGGGGCGGTGGATGAGCGCGCACGCCAGCGCGAGCTTCTTCTTCATCCCGTGCGAGAACTCGACGACGAGCCGGCGCGGCTCCGCGTCCAGCTCCATCAGCTCCAGCAGCTCGCGCGAGCGCGCCGCGATCTCCGCGCGCCCGAGCCCGTACATGCGCCCCGTGAACGCGAGCATCTCGGCGCCCGTCAGGCGCTCGAACAGGTTGAGGTCTTCGGGCACGACGCCGATTCTTCGCTTCACCTCCAGAGGCTCTTGCGCGATGTCGTGGCCCAGCACGAGCGCCCGGCCCGCCGACGGCGCGAGCAGGCCCGTCAGCATCTTGATCGTCGTGGACTTCCCCGCCCCGTTCGGCCCGAGAAAGCCGAAGAACGAGCCGCGCTCGACGCGCAGGTCAATGCCGCCGACGGCCGTGAAGTCGCCGAACCTTCTGACCAGCCCCGCCGTCTCGACCGCCGCCGCGGTGCCGCCCTTGCTCTCTTCAACCATGTGCCCCCCGCCCTTTGTAGAATGCGACGACCTCTTCGGCCATCTTGATTATCTTCCCGCGCAAGCCTTCGGGCTCCAACACCTCGACCTTCGTGCCGAAGCCGAGCGCGAGCCCCGCGGCGTCCTCCTCGAACTGGAAGCGCATGCGGACGGCCGCCCACCCTCCGGCGGCCGCCTCGCCGAGCGACTCGACGCGCGAGAAGCGGCCGGCGTAGGGCAGCAGGTGGAGTACCGACTTGTGCGCGCGCAACGTCGCACGGAACTGCGGCGCGTGCGACCTGAAGCGCGCGACCGACCCCGCCCAGAACGCGGCGAGGTCGAACTCTTCCGGCCGCTCGCACGGCTCCTCCGACACGCGCGCGCTCGACACGCGCGAGACCCTGTAGCTGCGCACCTCGCCTTCGGGCGCGCGCGCCACCAGGTACCACACGCCGCCCTTCGCCACGAGGCCGAGCGGGTCAACCGCGCGCTCGGCCGCCGCGCCGCAGTCGCCCCCGTACGCGAAGAGGAGTTTGCGCCCGCGCCAGACCGCCTCCTGAATCGTGTGCAGGTGCGGCACACGCTCGTCGGCGCCGCCCCAGCCGGCCACGTCCACGTGCACGCGCCTGCGCGCGAACTCGGCGTCGGCGCGCGAGGCTTCGGGCAAAGCCGCGAGCAGCTTGACGTGCGCCGCGTCTGAGTCCCGGTTGAGCTTGAGGTCGGCGAGCAGGCGCGGCGGCAGCCCCGCGAAGAGCGTCTGCACCTCGGCCGCGTTCAAGCCCGTCAGGTTCGTGCGGTAGCCGTCCACGAGCGCCCAGCCGCCGCCCGCCCCGCGCAGGGCCGTGACGGGGACGCCCGCAATCGAGAGCGCCTCCATGTCGCGTTGAATCGTCCGCTCCGACACCTCCAGCCGCCGCGCCAGCTCGCCCGCGGTCAGCCTCTGGTAAATCTGCAAGAGCAGCATGATGGAAAGCAGCCGGTCGGCCCGCATCTATCCACCTCCGTTTTTTAGACGCCGCCCGAATATGACAGAGGGTGTCAGGAACCGCACCCTATCTTATACCGACAAGGAGGTGAAAGATGAAAAGCCTGGAAGGCAAGGTGGCGGTCGTCGCGGGGGCGACGCGGGGGGCGGGGCGCGGGATCGCGTGCATGCTGGGCGAGGCGGGCGCGGTCGTCTACTGCACGGGGCGCAACTCGCGCGAGCGCCCGAACGCGGAGCCGCCTTTCGCGGGGCGGCCCGAGACGATTGAGGAGACGGCCGAGATGGTCTCGGCGCGCGGCGGGGTCGGCATCCCCGCGCGCACAGACCACCTCGACGAGCGGCAGGTCGAGGCGCTCTTCAAACGCGTGGAGAAGGAGCAGGGGCGGCTCGACGTGCTCGTCAACGACATCTCCGAGGGGGAGATGTACGACTGGAAGCCCTTCTGGAAGCTCTCGCCCGAACGCGGCCTCAACGCGCTCCGGCGCGGCGTCCACACGCACGTCATCACGACGCGCCACGCGGCGCCGCTGATGGTCAAGCGGAAGGGCGGGCTCGTCGTCGAGGTCGGCGACGGCGACGCGCTCTACTACCGCGGAAACCTCATCTACGACCTCGTCAAGGTGAGCACGAGCCGGCTGGCCTACGCCTTCGCCGAGGAGCTGCGGCCGCACAAGGTAGCCGCGCTCGCCGTCACGCCCGGCTTCATGCGGACGGAGGTCGTGCTCGAACAGTTCGGCGCGACCGAGGCGAACTGGCGCGAGGTGGCGGAGAAGAGTTCGAGGGCGCGCGGCCACGGCTTCGCCGGCTCCGAGTCGCCCTACTTCGTCGGCCGCGCCGTCGCCGCGCTGGCCGCCGACCCGAAGGTCTTGGAGAAGTCGGGCGGCCTCTACAGCTCCTGGGGGCTCGCCGAGGAGTACGGCTTCGACGACCTCGACGGCACGCGCCCGCACTGGTGGCGCTACTTCACCGAACACTTCCCCCGGATGGCGAACGCCAGGCCGAAGACCGGCTTCAGGTGGACGATAGAAAGGCAGTAGCCGGCAGTCGAAGCTTTTGCCCGTTTTCCCGGGAAAATCGCAGCCGCGGGAGGATTCCGCGGGCCGGCAGACGCCATTTGCCGCCCGGCAGATGCTGTCTGCCGGCGGGCAAATGGCGTCTGCCGGCGGGCAAGTCCCACTTGCCGCCCGGCGGAACCGACTTGCCGGCGGGCGAAAGCCATTTGCCCGGGGCAAATGGGATTTGCCGCCCGGCAGATGCCATTTGCCCGCCGGCAGACAGCATCTGCCGGGCGGCAAATCGGTTCTGCCGGGCGGCAAATGGCGTCTGCCCCGGGCGGCGCGGCGGCAAAACGGCTCGCAGCGACTGCCTACTGCCGTCTGCCTGCTAACTCTTCGGCGCGACGTAGGTGCGGCGGGTCTTGACGGCGAGCTTGCCCTGGGACTTCTGGGCCGCGGGCTTGACCGTGAGCTTGAGCTTGCGGACGGTGCCGTCGTGCTTGCGGTTGGTGGGGACGAAGGCGAGCTGGTAGCGCGTGCGGAGGTGTTCGATGAGCGTCTCGAAGGTCTGGTCGAGCTTCTCCGGCTTGTCGTCGAGCACTTCGCCGCCGGTCTCCTCCGCGAGGTCGTTGACGCGCAGCTTCGGGACGCCGACGGCGCCCGCGACGCCCGTCATCGCCCTCATCACGCCGCTCTCCACCCTCTGCCCCGCCGTGCGCGGGATGAGGCCGCAGACGACGCTGCCCGACTCGTAGACCTCGCGCTTCGCCTCGCCGACCGAAGGGCCGCCGAAGCAGTCGATGTTGCTCGTCACGCCCGTGATGACGACGATGACGCGGCGGCCGACGGGGTTCCCGGCCTTCACCATGTAGTGCGCCGCCTCGTAGAAGGCTTTGTCCAGGCAGTGGTTGGCCTCCTCGTCGTGGCCGGGCACGCGGTCGAGCGCGTCCGAGACCTCCTGCCGGTCGCGCGTGAACTCTTGAACCATATCGACCGAGTCGTGATAAGCCATCACGGCCAGCTCGTCCTCCGGCTTGAGGCGCGCGATGGCCTCGCGCGCGGCGTGGCGCACGTGCTCGCCGAAGGGGTCGAGGCAGCCGCCGCGGTCGATGAGGAGCACGACGGAGAGCGGCAGGCTGTCCTGGCTGAAGTGCTTGATCTGCTGCGGCACGCCGTCCTCCGCGAGCGTGAAGTCCTCGCGCTTGAGGTCGCCCACCACCCGCCCCGTCTTCTTCTGGAGGACGAGCGCGTCGAGGACGACGAGGTCAACGTCGGTCTTCACGACCTCCTCTTCGCCGACCGGGATCGCGGCCCCCGCCGGGCCGACGGTGCGCGGGCGCGTCTGCGGCGCGACTGTTTTCGGGAGGGCGAAGGCAAGGGGCAGGACGGAGAGGGCGAGCGCGAGTGCGAGTCTCTTCATGGGGGTTCTCCTTCAGTCTCTCGGGCAAGAGAGTTCCGACGCGGCGCGGCCTTGAATTGCGAGGTGACGGCGCGTCCGACCGCTGGGCGAGTTAATTTCTGTCTCCGCGCACGCAGGCGAGCAAGGCCCGTGCCCGTTGAAGGAGCTGCGGTTTTCTCTCCCGCCCGGCGCGCGGCCGCGTGCGAAACGGTGCAGCGCCGACACCATTTCGTCAGAGCGGGTCGGGCGGCGGGCTGCGCTTTAACCGCGGAGGGCGGGGCGGGCCTCTATGGAGCGGACGTGTGTGGAGAAGGTGCGGTGCGTGCTCATGAGGAAGGCGTGCGAGCTGGAGCGCAGGGCGTTGCCGTGCGTGGCGAGCAGGCGCACCATGCGGCTGAAGGCGGTGGCGCCGTAGTAGTAGCCGTCGCGCAAGGAGACGAGCACGTCGGCCGTGTGGCGCACGCGCGGCGCGAAGACCGAGCCGTAGACGTTCGCCAGTGCGTCCGGGTAGGTGTGCCCCCAAGTGCGCGCCAGCCAGTCGGCGTCGCGCGCGAAGCCGGCCCCGTCAAAGCGCCCCTCGACCCCGAGCGAGAGCACGGCCGGCGCGAGCCCCAGAGGGTCTCCGCCCGTCTGCTCGTAGCGGTAGAAGGTCTCGCCGCCCCGCTCCGCGCGGTGTATGCGCGCGCCGCCCGCAGCTCCTTTCACGACCGCGGTCTCGCCGTCACGGTAGACGCTGAAGTCCACGCCTTCCAGCCCGCCCAAAGATTCGGCCAGCTCGCCGCGGTCGGTCTCCTCGCCGCAGTAGAGCGCCGCGTAGCCGCACAGGCCGAAGGCGGGCGCCGAGACGCGCCTGCGTCCGCGGGGCCGCCGCATGTGGCTCACGACCTCGTAGCCGTTGCGCGCGAGGTGGGACTGCAAGTGCAGGCGCCGGTTCTCGACGAGGTTCATCCCGTGGTCTGAGAAGAGCACGACCTCGGTCTCGGAGCCGGCCGCCTTTTGTATCTCGCGCAGCAGCTTATCCAGAGATTCCAGCGCGACGGCGAGGCGCGCGGGGCCGCCGATGTGGAGCAGCCCGTCGGTCGCCTTGAGGAAGCCGAAGAAGTCGCGCGCGGGCGGCGCCGAAAGAAAGCGCTCGCGGAAGCGGCGCATGTCCGCGCGCCAGACCGCCTCGGTCGCGACGTAGATGAGGAACTCGAAGGCGAGCGGCTCCTGGTAGTCCAGCTCGTCCATGTAGGACGAGGGCACCTTGTCGGGCGTCCGCCGGCCGATGTACTTGCGCACGCCGCCGCGCAGCTCCCGCGCCTCGCGGTCGAAGTAGAGGCTCTCGTACCCGTTGGGCGGCGTCGCCCCGAGCATCTCGGCCAGCGCGACGTTCGTCAGCGTGGGGAAGGGCGAGAGCAGGCGCGCGGGCTCTTCGAAGTTGTCGAACATCCCGCGCGACTTCGCCTCGCGGACGACTTCGAAGGGCACGCCGTCCAGGCACAGCAGCAGGCGGCGCGGCCGCTCCTGCGGTTTGACGACACGCAGCGTCGTCTTCGTCTGCGCCTCACGCGCCGTCAAAAGAGGCGTCGGGTCATGCGACGGACACACTTCGCTCATAAGAACCCCTCCCGGCTCGCCCGTCCTAGTTGGCTTGCTGTCCCTTCGCCTCAGACGTCTCTTCGCCGCCGGCGTTCTCGCTGACCTTGTTGCGCGTGAGCTTGTAGGGCTCTTTGAGGCCGCGCTTGGCGTCCTCGTGCGAGTCGTAGACGTTGGGGCGCGCGAGGACGGCCTCGTACTGCTTGACCGCCTCCTCGCGCCGGCCCGCGAGGTCGAGCGCCTGCGCGTGGCGCAGACGCGCGCGCGTCACCATCGAGGCTTCGGCGCCGGGCACGGCCGCCGCGGCCGCCAGCTCTTTGGCCGCGCGCTCGGGCTGGCCGGCGACGAGCAGCGCGTCGCCGTAGTTGTAGTGGACGAGGTCGAGCGGAACTTTCGGCGCGTTCGGGCCGTGGGCGGGCGCGAGCAGCGAGTCGAAGACGGCGAACGCCTCCGCCTCGGTCTTCTTCGCGGCCTCGGGGTTGGTGGCGCGCTCCTCCTCGGCCTGCGAGACGAGCGCGTCAGCCGCCTCCATCTTCAGGAGGTAGTTGCGCGGGTACTTCGCCGCCAGCTCCGACGCGTAGTTGTAAGCCTCCCGGTAGCGGCGCTCGCGCTTGAGCAGCGCGATGAGCAGCGTCTTCGCGTCGTCGCGCGCGTAGTGCCCCTCGCGCGCGACCTCTTCGAGCGTGGCGATGCCCCGCTTCTTCGAGCCGCGGTAGCCGATCACGGTCGCGCCCAGCTTGACGATGGGCGGCAGCGCCCCGACCACGTAGTCGTACATCCCGATAGTCACCTTCGCGTCGGTGTACGTGGGGTCGATCTTGAGGAGGTCGCGGTGGTGGCCGACCGAGTCCTTGCCGTTCGTCATGGCGGACATGAAGCTGCGCTCGACCATGCTGCCCCACGCGGCCTTGAGCCCCTCGACCGCGCCGAGGTAGTAGAGCGCGTCCGTGTCCTTCGGGTTCCCCCTGAGCCGCGCCTCGCACAGCTCCTTCGTCTTGCGCGTCAGGTCGCGGAAAACGGTCTGCACTTCGGGGTCAACCTGGTCGTCCTTCTCCTTGTAGAAGCCCTCGTTGTTGTAGAGCGACGCCTGAAGTCTACGCGACTCGTTGAGCGTCTTGAGCCAGAGGCTCGCGGCGAGCAGCTCGTAGCCGGCGGGGTGGTCGGGGAAGACGGTCGTGATCTCGCGGAAGTGGCGGCGCGCGGCCTCGTAGTCGAGGTTGTAGAGCGCGTCGAACCCTTCGGCGCGCATCGCGTCGAGGCGCTTCTGGTCGAAGGGAACGGCCGCCGCCTCACGCTCGGCCGCCGGCGCCGCGGCCGCCGCCTTCGTCTTCTTAACCTGAGCCGGCGCGGCCGTCGCCACCGCCGCCGTCGCCAACATCGTCGCCAAAAGTCTCTTGAAGTTCATAAAAACCTTCCGCCCAAATTTAAAGAACGCTCATCCGGAGCCGCCCCCGAAACTCTCCAGGTACTTCACGCCCGCGCCCGTGTTGAAGAGCACGACGCGCTCGTCCCTCTTCACTTCGCCGCGTTCGATCAATTTCCGCAGCGCCGGCAGACACGCCGCGCCCTCGGGCGCGACGAACAGCCCCTCGGCCGCGCCTATCTCTCCGACCGCGGCCAACAACTCCTCGTCGCTCACCGCCACGGCCGCGCCGTTCGAGGCGCGCAGCGCGTCGAGAATGAGGAAGTCGCCCACGGCCTTCGGCACTCTCAACCCGGAAGCGACGGTCGCCGCGTTTTCAAACTCGTCGGCGAAGCGCTTCCCCTCCTCGAACGCACGCACAATCGGCGCGCACCCTTCGGACTGGACGGAGACCATGCGCGGGCGCTTCGACCCGATCCAGCCCAGCGCCTCCATCTCTGCGAACGCCTTCCACATGCCGACCAGCCCCGTGCCGCCGCCCGTCGGGTAGACGCACACATCGGGCAGCTCCCACTCGAACTGCTCGGCCAGCTCGTAGCCGAGCGTCTTCTTGCCCTCGACGCGGTACGGCTCTTTCAAAGTCGAAACGTCGAACCAGCCCTCGGCCTCTTTGCGCCGCCCGACCTCCGCGCCGCAGTCGGTGATTAAGCCTTCCATGAGCGTGACGTGCGCGCCCGTCTGCTCGCACTCGACGACGTTAGCGCGCGGCGTATCCTTCGGCATGAAGATGTGCGCTTCGAGCCCTGCGCGCGCGGCGTAGGCGGCCAGCGCCCCGGCGGCGTTCCCGGCCGAAGGGACGGCGAGCTTCTTGACGCCCAACTCCTTCGCCATCGAGACGGCGGCCGTCATCCCGCGCGCCTTGAAGCTCTGCGTCGGGTTCTGCGACTCGTCCTTGACGTAAAGGTTCGGCAGCCCCAGTCGCGCGCCCAGGCGCTCGGCCCTGAGCAGCGGCGTCCAGCCTTCCCCGAGCGAGACGATATTTTCTTCGCGCTCGACGGGCAGCACTTCCGCGTAACGCCATAGGTCGGCCCTTCTCCCCTTCAAACTCTCTCGGGTCAGAGTGCGCGCCGCCGTGTCCAAGTCATACCGCACGAGCAGCGGCCGGCCGCACTCGGTGCAGAGGTTGTGCAACCGCCGTGCCTCGTAAGCCGTGCCGCACAGCGCGCATTCCAGATGTGTGACGTTCATCCGTCCCGGCCCCTCCGATTCGCCTGATTTTCCGAAGAATTAGATGCCTTTTGTGGCCGGGGCGCACGGACGGCGCGCGGAATTTTCCCGCGTTTTCGCCCGGCCTGACGCCCCGTCTGTGACACTTTCAAGTCTCTCACAACGCCGCTCGACCTGTCAGGTGGAGCGTCGCTGCTGCGCACCTCCCTGCGGTGCAAAACGCGAGGGCCGCCGCCGGGCACAGCGGCCCGACGAACGACCCTCAACTAACCTTTGAGCAAAGCGTTGATTAGCGTGCGAGGATGAACGCCTCGGAGCGCGCGGCCTCGGCCTGCGCCGATTTCATCACGCCCGCGAGCGCCGCGTAGACCTCGACCCACGCGGCCTCCACCTCGGGCGTGAAGTCTTCACCCAGGCCCTTCCTCAGCGTCCAGATGAGGGCGCGGCCGACCGTGTCGTAGTCGCGCTCGCGCACGCCGTAGCCCGCGTGGCGCGCGCCCAGCGCGCAGACCGCCGGCAGAACCTGTTCGAGCCGGTCGAGGCTTTTGACGGCCACGCCGAGCATCTGCATCAGCTTGCGCCCCTGCTCGACCATGTCCCCCTTGAAGAGCGCTTCGAGCGCCGGGTCGAGGTCGAACAGCCGCCCGTAAAAGAGCGTCGCCGCCGCGTCGGCAATCGGCACGACCTTCTTGAAACTCTCCTGCACCAGCCTGACCTGCTCAGCGTTCATCGCCCCTCCCGCACCCACAGGATGTCGCCCCCGGGCTCGCTCCAAACCTCACCCCGCTAACGCGTAAACGGGACGCGTCGGGGATCAGGGCGAGGCCGCGGGCCGCAGTTCTTGACTGTTTGCGCGCGCCCCGGACGGGTGCTAGAGTCGTGCCACCGAAGATGGCAATCCGCTTAATCGCCCTCGACCTGGACGGCACGCTGCTCGACTCGCGCGGGCGTGTGTCGGAGCGCAACCGCGCGGCCATCGACGAGGCGCGGGCGCGCGGCGTCGGCGTGGCGCTCGTCACGGGGCGGCGCTTCCGCGACGCGCGGCCGCTGGCCCTGGAACTGGGGTTGGACGTGCCGGTCATCGCGCACAACGGCGCGCTCACGAAGCACGCCGAGTCGCTCGAAACGGTGGCGGCCGTGCTGATGCCGGTCGGGGCCGCGCGCGCGGTCGTACGCGTCGGGAGGGGTCACGGCGCCGACGCGCTCGTCAGCGACGACCACGTCGGGGCGGGCCTCCTCGTCTACGACCACATCAGCCCCGGCAACACCGCGCTCGCCAGGTACGTCGAGTGGTCGCGCCGCGTGGTGGGCGAGGACGCGGCCGCGGCTATCCGGCGCGTCGAGTCGCTGGACGCGTACCTCGACCACGACCCGCTGCACGTCGCCTTCTCGGGCGGCTGCGCGGCGATGGAGCGTCTGTCGGAGGTGATGCGGAAGGAGTTGGACGGCAGCGTGCGGCTGCTGCTCACGCTCTACCCGAAGATGGACTTCGCGCTGCTCGACGTGCTGCACCCGGAGGCTTCGAAGGGCGCGGGGCTCGCGGCCGTGGCGGCCGAAGCCGCGCTCACGCGCGAGGAGGTGATGGCCGTCGGCGACAACTTCAACGACCTGGAGATGCTGGAATGGGCGGGCACCGGCGTCCTGATGGGCAACGCCGACCCCGCGCTCCACGCCGCGGGCCGCTTCCACTCGACGGCCGCCAACGACGACGCCGGCGTCGCCGACGCGATTGAGAGATACGTTCTAAGAAATGATGAATGCGGAATGATGAATGATGAATATGATGCTGCTTGAATTCTCTTAACTCATCATTCATCGTTCATCATTCCTTCCAAAGGAGAATCATGGCTAACCGCATCGCACGCATCGAGACGAACATGGGGACGATCCGCTTCGAGCTGTTGGAGGAGGACGCGCCGAAGACGGCGGAGAACTTCCGCCTGCTGGCCGAGAAGGGCTTTTACGACGGCGTCATCTTCCACCGCGTCATCAAGGGCTTCATGATTCAGGGCGGCGACCCGACGGGGACGGGGCGCGGCGGCGCTTCGGCCTGGGGCGGGCGCTTCAACGACGAGATCGACCGCTCGTCCGAACTCTACCGCGGCGCCTACACGAAGGGCACCGTGGCGATGGCGAACGCCGGGCCGAACACCAACGGCTCGCAGTTCTTCATCATGCACGCGGACTACCCGCTGCCGCCCTCCTACACCAAGTTCGGCCGCGTCATCGAAGGCCAGGACGTGGTGGACAAGATCGCCTCCGCGCCCACGCAGCCCGGCGACCGCCCCAAGAGCGACGTGGTGATGGAGAAGGTCACGATTGAGGAAGCGTGAACCGTAAACCGTGAAAAGACGCGTGAACCGTAAACGGTAAACCGTGACAAGAGAAAGACGGCTTGCCTTCCTCTTGTCACGGTTTACCGTTTACGGTTCACGTGCCTTACGGCTTTATTCCCGACTTGCCGCCGGCCGCCTTGAGTATCTCGACGACGGCCGTCTGGCCGTTCTGCTCGGCGAAGTCGAGGGCGGTGCGGCCGTCCTCGTACGCGGCGTTCACTTCGGCGCCGTGTTCGAGGAGGAGCTTGACGCTCTCCTTGAGCCCCTTGCTCGCGGCGGCGATGAGCGCCGTCCAGCCCTTCGGCGTGGCCGCCCGGGCGTTGGCCTTGTTATTGAGGAGCAGGTCGAGCGTCGGGACGCGGCCGTTGGCGGCGGCGCTGATGACGGGGGTGATGCCCGCGTCGTTGCGCGCGTTCACGTCGGCGCCCTTCGCCATCAGCGCCTCGACGATGTCGTAGCCGCCCGGGCGCGGCGCCGCGAAGAGGAGCGCCGTCCCGCCGCCGTTGCCGCGCGCGTCCGCCTCCGCCCCGCGCTCCAAAAACATCTTCACCAGCGCGACGTGCCCCTGCGTGGCTGCCTTCATCAGCGCCGTGTCCTTGTCGTTGTCGCGCGCGCGCACGTCTGCGCCTTTACCCAGCAGCAGACTCACCACGTCGGCGTGCCCGAACCAAGAGGCCCAGAGCAGCGGCGTCCAACCGTCCTCGGCGCGCGCGTCAACCTCCGCGCCCTTCGCCAAAAGCTCCTCCGCCACGGCCGCGTAGCCGTTGGCCGCTGCGAAGGTGAGCGCCGTCCGCCCGTCCTTGTGGCGCGCGTTCGGGTTCGCGCCCGCCGCCAGCAGCGCGCGCACCATCGGCAGGTTCCCGTTCGACGCCGCGAAGATCAGGGCCGTGCGGCCGTCCGCCGTCTGCGCGTTCACGTTCGCGCCGCGTTCGATGAGCGCGTGCGCCGTCGCCTCGTTGCCCGCCTCGGCCGCGACCATCAAAGCCGTCACGCCGTCCTCGCAGCGCGCGTTGGCGTCCGCGCCTTTTGACAAAAGCTCCTGCGCCGCCGAAGCGTCCTCCGCCGCCGCCACGTAGACGAGGGCCGCGCAGCCCTCCTTCGACTTCGTGTTCACGTCGGCGCCCGCCTTGACCGAGCCCACGACGGCCGCCGCGTCGCCGCGCCCGGCCGCGTCGAGCAGCTTGTCATTCCTGGTCGCGCGCGGCCCGCGCACGACGGTCGGCGGCTTCGGCTTGGCCGTGACCACCGCCTTCGGCTTCTTCGGCTGGATGGCGAACTGCCCGACGCCGCCCGTCAGGTCGCCCTGCGCGGCGGCTGGTAAAGCCGAGAGCAACGAGAGGCACGCGGCGGCGACGGCGGCCGCGCGCGCCTTGGCGCAAAGGGTCTGTCTGCTTCTCTGTTTCATGGCTTCAAGGGGTTTTTAGAACGTAACCGCGACCGAGTGGTTGACGGGGCCGTGACCGCGCCCCAGGCCCGGCGCGCGGCGGATGGCCTCCGTGACGAAGCGCTTGGCCGCGGCGACCGAGTCTTCGAGGTTAAGTCCGCGGGCGAGGCACGCGGCTATCGCGGCCGCGAGCGTGCAGCCGGTGCCGTGCGTCGAGTTGGTGTCGATGCGCGCGGCGGTGAACGTCTCGACCCGACCATCTTCGTCGAGCAGCAGATCGACCGCGTCGCCTGCGAGGTGGCCGCCCTTGACGAGCACGGCGCGCGCCCCCATTTCGCGCAACGCGCGCGCGGCCCCGAGCATCCCCGCGCGGTCGCGTACGCGGAGCCCCGTGAGGCGCTCGGCCTCGGGCACGTTCGGCGTAACGACGCGCGCGAGCGGCAGCAGTTCCCTCTTCAGTGCGTCGAGCGCCGCGTCGTCTATCAGGTCGAAGCCCGAGGTCGAGCGCACGACCGGATCGACGACGGGCGCGGGCAAGGAGGCTTCGCGGAAGAGGCGCGCGACCTCCCGGATGATCTCGCGCGTCGGGAGCATGCCGGTCTTCGCGCCGGCCACGCGGAAGTCTTCGGCGACGGCCAGGACTTGCGCGCGCACCGCCTCGGCCGTCTGGTGCGCGGCGCCGAAGACGCCGGTCGTGTTCTGGTAGGTGAGCGACGTGACGGCCGCCGTCGCGAAGCAGCCGAAGGCGCTGAACGTCTTCACGTCGGCGACCACGCCCGCGCCGCCCGACGGGTCGAACCCCGCCACGGTCAGCGCCACCGGCATCTGCGTTTCGTCACTCATCGCGCCCTTCGGGGCCGTGTGCCCGGCCGATGTGATGCACGATCCGCGCGAGGTTTTGTCCGTCCGCGAAGAGCCGAATCCCGGCCACGCCCGCCGCACCCGCCCGCAAGACCTTTTCAACTTCGTCCCACCCGACGCCGCCGAGCGCCACGAGCGGGAACGGGGAGAGTTCGCGCGCGGCCTTCGTCAAAGCCCCGAGTCCGACGGGCGGCCCGTATGCGCGCTTCGAAGGCGTGTCGAAGACGGGGCCGAAGACGGCGAAGTCCGCGCCGCCCTCGCGCGCCGCACGCGCCTCTTCGAGCGTGTGCGCCGAGACGCCGATCAAGAACTCCTCGCCGAAGGCGCGGCGCACGGCGGAGGCTTCGAGCGAGTTGGTCGTCAGGTGGACTCCGTCGCAGCCGGCGGCGCGGGCGATGTCGGCACGGTCGTTGACGAGGACGCGCGTCCCGCTCCCGCGCGCGACCTGCGCGGCGGCGGAGGCCAGTTCGAAAAGGGCGCGGCCGGTCAGACCCTTCTCGCGCAGTTGGACGAGCGTGACGCGCGCCGCGGCGGCGGCGCGGACGAGCGCGAGCAGGCGGCGGAACTCTTCGGACTCCGGGCCGGCCGCGCTACTCGTCTCGCCGCCCGTGATGAGGTACGTGATCGGTCGCGCGGGCGCTCGGGACATCCTGTGCTGGCGGCGTCGTCGGGAGAGTGTCGGCGGTCGGGAGCGGCTCGACGGCCGCGCGGGCTTCCGTCTGCGGCTTGTACGCGGGCGCGTCGGCGCCCTGGAGTTTACGCACGGTCTCGTTGAAGTGGAAAATCTCCCAGAAGGCCATCGCCAGGTTGAGCAGGCCGATGCCGGAGACCGCGCCGCGCACCCAGCCGGAGGCGACCGCGCGCTGAAGCACGACGAAGCCCGTCTTCTGCGCGACCATGACGAGGAAGAAGTTGTCACCCCAGTCGCCCATCCCCCAAGGCTGCCACCAGGGCAGCAGCGTCAGGAAGACGCCCGCCTCCAGGCAGAGGAGGATGTAGAAGATGACCGTGAGCCTTGAAGCCATATCTGGTGAATGGTAAATCGTAAATCGTAAATGGCGAACGTCGGCGCCGGCCGCTTTCCATTTACCATTTACGATTTACTATTTACTTGCCTTTTGCAGTTCCCGCAGACGCTCGGCGACGCCGCGGTAGGAGACGTCGATGGCGTAGACTTCGGAGAGGACTTCGATGGCGCGGCCGTGGTCGCCCATCCGCTCGTAGGCCGTGCCGAGGTCGTAGCGCATGGCCTGGTACTCGTCCTCGCTGTGGCCGGGGGCCTGCAAGCCCTTCTTGAACCAGAGCGCGGCGGGGCGCGGCATGCCCTTCTCCATGAAGCAGTGGCCGAGCATGTTGCAGCACTGGAGGAAGCGCGGCGTGCCGTCGCCCGGCGCGGCCTGCGCCGCCGCCGTCTGGAACTCCTCGACCGCCTGATCCAGGAGTCCCATCTCGCGGTAGGCCAGGCCCATCTGGTAGTGCGTGTCGAAGTCGCCGCCCGTCTCCTCCTCGCCGTCGTCGTCCTCGACCGCCTCGCGGAACTCGTCGAAGATGGCCGCGAGGCCGGGGTCTATCCCCGCGCCCGCGGGCTTCGGCTGCGAGTTACCCGACGCCGTCTGGCTCGGGGCTTGCGGCGCGGGCGCCTCGAAGGCCGCCGGCGTCTCCGGCTCGTTGAAGGCCGCGGGCGTCTCGAAGGCGGCGGGGTCGAAGGCGTGCGCGTCCGTGGCGGCGGGCGCGGGGGCCGGCTCGAAGGCCGCGCCCATGTCGAAGCCGGCGGCCGGGTCTTCGGTCTGAGTCGCGGCCTCATTCTCGGCCGCGGCGAGGCGCGCGCGCAGCTCGTCGATCTCCGCGTGCCGGCCGTACTGGCGTTCGAGCATGTCGAGCGTGTCGCGCGCGATGTCGGCGTAGCCCTGCTCGATGTAGAACTCGACGCTCTCAAGCTCCTGCTTGAGCATGCGCTCGACGCTCGGCCCCGAAGTCGGGGCGGGCGCGGGTGTCTCCGCGGCCGGGGCCGTGAAGTCGAACTCCTGGAAGCCGGTCTGCGGGGTGGGCGGCGCGGGCGACTCGTAGCTTGCGCCGTCGGTCAGGTCGTTGAGGTCTGCGAAGGAGGCGCTGGCGTCGGCGGCGGGCGGCGCGGGCGGCGGCTCGGAGACGGAGTTCCATTCGAACTCGGCGGGCGGCGCCGCGCTCGGCGGGGGCGCCGAAGCCGAGCCGGCCGCGGAGTCGTCGCTCAACATGAACCGCTCGAAGCTCGGCGGCTCCTCCCTGGCCTGCTCCGCCGGCCCCGCTTCGTCGAAGAGCGGGCCGCCCAGCTCTTCGAGGCGCGCGAGGTTGCCCTGGTCGTCCGGCGCGAGCCGCGCGAGGCGCGTGAGCGCGCGCCGCTCGTCCTCGATGGCGCCCGTCGCCTCGGCCGCCTCGGCCAGCCGTTCGAGCGACGAGCGCAGCTTCACCTCGTCGTGCATCGAGGAGTAGCAGCGCACGAGCAGGCGGTGCGCGTCCATCTGCTCGGGGTTGCGCGCGAGGACTTCCTGAAGCAGCTCCGCCAGCGCCGCCTCCTGCCGCGCGGCCAGCGCGGGCTCGGCCACGTAGTCAAGCAGGCGCGCCGCGTCGTCCGGGCCGCCGTGCCGCAGGTAGAGCCGCGCCACGTCGAAGAGGAGCATGAAGCTCGAAGGGTCGCGGCTGACAAGCTCGTGCGTCGCGGCCTCCGCGCGCTGCGCGTCCTCTGCGTCCACGTAGGCGCGCGCGAGCATGGCGCGGACTTCGAGGTCGCCGGGCCTCTCCTTCACCGCGCGCTCTAAGACTTCGGCCGCGTCGTCGGCCGTCCCCAGGGCCGCGTGCGCCGAGAGCATCCCGTGCAGCGCGGCGTGCGAGGCGGGCCGGAGGCCGAGGGCCTTGTTGAAGGCTTCGAGCGCCGGCTCGAACTCGCGGCGGGCGGCGAGGCGCGCGCCGGCTTCGGTGTAAGCCTCGGCGGCGAGGTCGGGCAGGTTCTCGCTGGCGAAGCTCTCGGCGAGGCGGAGGCGGACTTCGGTGTTCGAGGGGTCGAGGTCGGCGATGCGGCGCAGCACGTCGAGCGCCTCGCGCGATTGGCCCGCGCGCCCGAGCGCCTCGGCCGCGATGAGGTAGTGCTGGCGCGCGTCCACCATCAGGCCCTGCTGCTCGTAGAGCGCGGCGAGGGCGAGCGCCGTGTGCTGGTCTTCCCCGGCGAAGCGCGTCAGCTTCTTGTACATCGCGACGGCTTTGAGCGTGAAGCCCTGTTCGCGATAATGCTCGGCGACGCGGCGGTAGCACGTGGCGGCCTCGGCGCGCTTGTCGACGCGGGCGTAGAGGTCGCCGAGCGTGTTGCGCGCGTTGAAGTCTTCCGCGTCGTGCTCGACGATGCGGGCGTACTCCTGTATGGCCGAGGGAATCTTGCCCGAGGCAAGGTACTTCTCAGCCGCACGGATGGCTTTGGCCTTGTCGAAACCCATCAGGGATATTGTAAACGGTCAGCGGAAGTGAACCGAAGCGGCGCTAGGGCAGAGACAAGCAGCGGCAGAGTGCTTTCCGGGCCCGGCGGTTAACTTACTTGTCCACGGCTCTCATACGCCCCTGCCTCCGAGGACGGGCAGTTTTGTACGTTAGCACCCGGCTTGAGCGGGTGTCAACAACTCCTTCCCGAAGGGTTTATGCCCAAAAATATGGACGAAAACGCGGGGACGGCGGTCGCGGCCGGGGCCGAGTCCGGCGGGCCGCGGGCTACTCCGGGCCGGGTCGCGCGCGCGTCGGAAAAGCTGGGGCTGGCCGGCTTCGCGCTCTACGCGCTGGCCGCGCCGCACTCCATCGCGGTCTCCTGGGTAGGGCTCTCGTTCGCCGTCCTCGGCTGGCTCGGCCGCACCTTCGCGACGCGGAGTCCGGGCTTGCGGCGGACGCCGCTCGACCTGCCGCTCTGGCTCTTCTTCGGTTGGACGGCGCTGTCGTGCTTCCTTTCGGAAGAGCCGCGCGTGAGCGTGCCGAAGCTGGTTAACGTCAGCACGCTCCTCCTGTTCTACCTCACGCAGGCGCTCGTCACGCGGAGGGCGGCGGTGCTGCTCGCGGCGCTGCTGATTCTTTCGGGCACGGCGGGCGCGCTGTGGGGCGCGGGCGAGCTGGCCCTCGGGCGCGGCGTCGTCGTGCGGCGTCTGAGCGTTGACAGTGTGCTCAGGCGCTCGACGCCTCTGCGCGAGGGCGATGCCGTGTGGCGCGTGAACGAGCGCCGCGTCGCGTCGGTCGAAGAGATAGACGAGGCCATCCGCCGGACGCCCCCGGGCGAGAGGCTCAAGTTGAGTGTCATCTCGCGGGGCGAGCACGTCGAGTGGCCGGGCGCGGTCGTCAACGAAGAGCTGCGCGCCGCGGCCTCGCCGTCCGGCATCGTCGAGGGCGGCGGGCGCACGCACAGCTTCCGCGCCTCCGGCTTCACCAGACACTACGAGACCTTCGCGGAGGTCTTGCAGGTCGTCGCGCAGCTCGCCCTCGGCTTCGCGCTCGCGGGCTGGCTGCGGCGCGAACGCGGAGGGGAGAGCCTTGAGCGGCGGTGGGTCTGGCTCGCGGGCCTGGCCTTCGTGCTGCTCGCGGCGGGGATCGCGCTGACGGCGATGCGGACGACGCTCGTCGCCTTCGCGTTCGGCGCGTGCGTGCTGGCGTGGCGCGCGGCGGCGCGGGGCCGACAGCGCGCGCTGGTGGCGGCGGTCGTCGGCGCGGCGCTCCTGCTCGGCGCGGCGGCCGTGTGGCGGACGCGCGCGAGCGGCGCGCTGCAGTTGAACGACCCGAGCGCGTCCCTGCGGTTCCGCGTCGCGCGCGTGGCCGCCGAACGCGTCACCGCGCACCCGCTCTTCGGCCACGGCATGGACGCCGTGCACAACCACTGGGCCGAGTGGGGTTTTCCGGGCAGCGACATGCTGCACGCGCACTCCACCCCCATCCAGCTCGCCTTCGACCGCGGCGTCCCGGCGCTCCTCTTCTGGCTCTGGCTGATGTTCGTCTTCTGGCGGCTGTCTGCGCGCGCCGAGCGACTCCGGCGCGCAACGCCCGACGCCGCCGCACACGGACTCGCCCTCGGCGTCACGGGCGCGCTCGCGGGCTTCCTCGCCAGCTCGCTCGTCAACTACAACTTCGGCGACGCGGAGGTCGCCCTGCTCGTCTGGTGGATGATGGGGGTCGTCGGAAGGATGAAGGCGGAAGGATGAAGGATGAAAGTGATGCGGTTAGCAATCTCTTCATCCTTCATCCTTCCGCCTTCATCCTTCCTCAACTGTGAACTGCTTCGGCGGGCTCGGGCGTTTCGGCGAGGCCGACTTCGTACTTGCCTTCGTGGCGGGCGAAGAAGTTTTTGATGAAGGCGACGGAGTCGGCGGGCGTTAGGGCGTGGAGCGCCTCCATGTCATGGTTGCGCGGGAAGCGCTCGCGGCGGTCGGAGCGTTCGAGGTAGCCGCGGCGGTAGGCCGTCTCCGCGTCGAGCACGGGCAAGTCCCCCACGAGCTCGCGCGGCGCGATGAAGGCGTTGTTGTATTCGAGCGCGAGCAGCGCGTAGTCGTGGCGCGCGCACAGCTCTTCGAGGCTCGCGATGCTGTAGCCGAAGAAGTGGTGCTGCAAGCGGAACTCGGGGTCGAACCGGACGCGGAAGAGGACGGGCGGCGGTATCTTCTCGTTAAGCTCCGTGACGACGACGCGCGGCCGGTACTTCTTCAAGACGGCGTCGAGCACCCAGTAGTCGTAGCTGTCTATGTCGAGACTCAGCACGCCGAAGTCACGGGGGACGCCTTCGGCGCGCAGCAGCGAGACGACGTTGTCGGGGTTGACGAGCGCGTGGCGCGCCCCGACCCCTTCCAGACTTTTATAGGCGCGCGCGAGCCGGCGGGCGCGCTTCTCGTCGCCCTCGAAGCCGACGCCGCGCCAGCCCTGCAGGAAGAGCGCGTAGGTGTTCGAGCCGCGGATGCCGTCGCCCGCGCCCACGTCCACGGCGACGCGCGCCGCCTCCTCGCGGACGAGCCGCGCGACGAACCCGGCCAGCATCCGCTCCTCGTCGAAGTTCGAGAACCCGCTCCGCCGCAAGCGCTGCCGCGCGCGCTCCAGGTGGAGCCCGAGCCGGTTGAGGTATCGCTGCGCTTTCTTCGACATCTCTGTAGGTTCGGCGGCGCGTGCCGGGCGAGCCGGCCGGGGTCAGGTTCGAGGCGTGCGCGTCGGACGCCTTTTTATGCCAAAGCGGCGGGGGCAAGTCAAATAAAGGATGAAGGCGGAAGGATGAAGGATGAAGTTGATAAGGTCTGAACTTCATCCTTCATCCTTCCGCCTTCATCCTTTCTCATATCACGTCCGCGAAGTTCTTGCGGGTGCGCGCGAACCACCAGTAGCCGAGGAGGAAGACGGCCAGCCCGAGGGCGGTCGTGTAGGCGAGGCCCGCCCAGTCGGGCGGCAGGCCTTCGAGCAGGGCCTGGCGGTAAGAGCGCACGAGCGGCGTGAAGGGGTTGAGTTCGAGCGCGCCGCGGAAGCGCGCGGGGACGACGTGCTCCGGGTAGAGGATGGGCGTCAGGTACATCCAGACCATCAGGAGGAGGCCGAGCACCTGCGACGTGTCGCGCACGAAGACGCCGAGCGAGGCGACGAGCCACGCGCCGCCGAGCGTGAACAGTAGCTGCGGGACGAGCAGCACGAAGAGCCACAAGGCCGTCGCGTGCAGCTCGTGGCGGACGACGACGGTGGCGACGAGGAGCGCCACGGTGCCGAACCCTTGCGTGACGAGCGCCGCGAGCGCCTGCGCCACGGGGAGCGTCTCGAGCGGGAAGACGACGCGCTTGACGAGGTTGGCGTGCGCGACGACGATCCCGGCCGACTGGAGTAGAGTCTCCGAGAAGGCCGTCCACGGCAGCAGCCCGCAGAAGAGGTAGAGCGCGTACTCCCAAGTGCTGCCGTTCTCGGTGAACCGCGCGCCGAAGACGCCCGCGAAGATGAAGGTGAAGACGGCGATCATCACGGCCGGCGTGAGCAAAGCCCACAGGAGCCCGAGGGCCGACCCGCGGTAGCGCGCCAGGGTCATCCGGCGCGCCAGGGGCCAGATGAGGTCGAACCGTCGCGGCAGCTCCCACAGCGGCCTCCACACCGCACGCCGCGCCGTCTGTGCCGAGATCATGGGGCGCATTGTAACAGGAAGAACCTCGAGGGGGAGTAGACATGGAACCGACCTTCAGAACCGCCGGTGCTTCAGACGCCGACGCGCTCGTCGAGATGATGCGCGACTTCAACGCGCACGAGCGCATCGCCTTCGACGAACGGGAGGTGCGCGCCGTGCTCGCGCGGCTCTTCGCGGACGACGCGCTCGGACTCGCCTGCCTCATCCTGCTGGGCGGAGAGGTCGCGGGCTACGTCGTCATCGCCTTCGGCTTCAGCATCGAGTTCCGCGGGCGCGACGCCTTCATCGACGAGCTGTTCCTGAAAGACGAATACCGCGGCCTCGGCCTGGGCGCGGCGGCCATCCGTCTAGCCGAAGGCGTCTGCCGCCGGCGAGGCGTCCGCGCCCTCCACCTCGAAGTCGAACGCGAGAACACGCGCGCACAGTCCCTCTACCGCCGCGCGGGCTTCTTAGACCACGACCGCTACCTGCTGACCAAGTGGCTCTCTTAGGGTGCTGGGTGTTGGGTGCTGGGTGCTGGGTGGGAAATAGTTCTTAACCAGCACCCAGCACCCAACACCCAGCACCCTACAGATGTATGACGTGTGACTTGCGCCAGAGGTCGGCGGGGATGGTGCCGCGGGGGGCGGTGGTGACGAGGATGACGTAGCCGGCCTCGGCCGTCGGCGGCTCGACGCGCTGCCAGAAGTCCCTGCGGTCGAGCGAGTCCGGCGCGGCGCTGCGCGGGGCGATGAGCGCGAGGCGGCGCAGGCAGTCGTAGAGGTGCGCGCGCCCGACGCCGTAGCGCGACTCGCCTTCGCCGTCGCTCAGGCGCACCTCGGCGCGCTCCTCGACGAAGTGCGTGACGAGCGAGGCGGCCTGCGTCACGGCCCGCTCGAAGCGCCGCAGAGGCTCCGGCCCCTCCTCGACGAAGGGGTCGAGGACGACGTGGACGCGGCGCTCATCCTCGGCCGTGAACTCGCGCACGACGAGGCGGCCCTGGCGCGCGGTCGCCTTCCAGTGGATGTGGCGCACGTCGTCCTGCGGCTGGTACTCGCGCAGGGAGTGGAGGTCGTGCCCCGCCCCGCGCCTCTGCGCTTCGAGCTGCCCGGCGTCGATGGGCAGCAGGTGCAGCTCGTCGCCCAGGCCCTCGGGCTTCGGGTAGACGACGATCTCCACGTCGCGCGCGCGCAGGCGTCGGCGCAGGCGGAAGAAGCCGAACGGGAAGCGCGTCGAAATCTCGAAGCCCGTGACCAGCACGCGGCCGCGCGCGGCGAAGGTCTGCTCGACGCGCTGCTCGACCTTGGCGCGGTGCGGCAGGTACATGAAGTAGGCGAGGGCGCGCTTGCGCTCCCGCGGCCGCCGGAAGAGGCCGCGCCCCTTGGCGGCTTCGGCCCGCTCGCGCGCCTCGACGACGACGGAGAGCGAGGGCAGCAGCCGCTTCGTGTTGTTGACGGTGACGATGACGGGGGCCGGGTCGCCCGCGAAGATGTGGTCGGGGAAGCGCGCGGTGACGACGAGGTCGCGCAGGGCGACGCGGCCGGCCGCGAGCGCGACGAAGAGCGTGGAGGAGAGCACGGAGAAGACGAGGAAGAGGAGGTTGTTGCCCGTGTTCCAGGCGGCGAAGGCGACGACCGTGTAGATGCAGACGAAGACGACGCCGCCCCCCGTCACCTGGAACGAGAGGTCGAGCCGCACCGCCTCCGCGCGCGCGCTCTTAGCCAGGGGCGGCACGACGAAGATGACGATGAGGACGGCGAAGACTATCGAGGCGACGGCCCCGACCCGCGTCAGCTCCCAGTCGCCGCCGCGGCGCGCCACGACCGTCAGCACCGCCGCCCCCACGCCGCCCAGCACCACCAGCGTCCCCAGAATCGTGTTACGCCAACGCTTCATAGTGAAAGAAGGGTGCTGGGTGCTGGGTGCTAGGTGCTGGGTAAGAACAGGCTTTTACCCAGCACCTAGCACCCAGCACCCAGCACCCCTTCAGAGGGGGACGCTGACGGTCTTCATGATCTCGCGGAGGACTTCTTCGGCCTCGTCGCTGCGGCGGTGGAGCGAGGAGGAGAAGCGCGAGTTGACGACGAGGCGGTGCGCGAAGACGGGGAGGAGCAGCCCTTTGATGTCGTCGGGCAGGCAGTAGTCGCGCCCCTCCGTGAGCGCGAACGCCTGCGCGGCGCGGAAGAGCGCGAGCGTGCCGCGCGGGCTCACGCCCAGGTCTAAGGTCTCGGACTCGCGCGTGGCCGCGACGACGCGCATCAGGTAATCGACGAGCGCGTCGTCCACCGAGACGTTCTGCACCGCCCGCTGCAACTCGACGACTTCGTCGCCCGACATGACGGGGCGCAGGGCGTCGAGCGGGTCGCCGTGCTCGCGGTCGCGCAGAATCTCCTTCTCCACGTCGGGCGCGGGGTAGCCGACGCGGATGCGCAGCATGAAGCGGTCGACCTGCGACTCGGGCAGGGGGTAAGTGCCGTGGTGCTCGACCGGGTTCTGCGTGGCGACGACCATGAAGGGCGCGCGCAGGCGGTAGGTCACGCCCTCGACCGTGACGTGCCCCTCGGCCATCGCCTCGAGGAGCGCCGACTGCGTCTTGGGCGTCGTGCGGTTGATCTCGTCGGCGAGGACGATGTTGGCGAAGATGGGGCCTTGCTTGAACTCGAAAGAGCCCGCGCGCTCGTCGTAGACCGAGAGGCCGATCACGTCCGAGGGCAGGAGGTCGGAGGTGAACTGGATGCGCTGGAAGGCGCAGTCGATGGCGCGGGCGAGCGCCTGCGCGAGCGTGGTCTTGCCGACGCCCGGCACGTCTTCGACGAGGAGGTGGCCGCCGGCCAGGAGCGTGACCGTCGCGAGGCGGACGGCCTCGGGCTTGCCGCGGATGACGCGCTCGACCGCGGCGCGCAGCCGCCCGACACGCTCGGCCGCCTCGGCCGCCGACACCGTACTCTCTTCCCTGCCCGCCGTGTGGAGATTTCTCATGCGCCGAACCATTCTAAAGGGTAAAGGGTGTTGGGTGCTAGGTGTTGGGTGTTGGGGAAGACTCTGTTTTTAACCAGCACCTAAAACCTAACACCCAACACCCTTCCTTTGATGCCCGTGTGACTTGGTCAGTTCCGTGTAGTAAAATTCTTCCCGCCCTGGCAGGCCGACCCACCGGCGCCGTACTTCCCGCCCTTTTCTTGGAACTCGGCCCGCGCCGGCACGTGTACTACGGGGCAGCGAGGTTTTGAAACTGATGAGAACAGACAAGAAGAGCCAGCGGGGGTTTTCGCTCGTCGAGCTGATGATCGTCATCTCGATCATCGGCATCCTCGTCGCCATCGGCATCCCCGCGTGGCAGGCGAGCGTGCGCTCGACCAACGAGGCCGCCGCCATCACGCACCTCCAGCGCATCTCCACCGCCCAGGTCACCTACTACAACACCAAGAACCGGACGAGCTACGGCACCTTCGACCAGCTCTCGCAGGGCGGCTACCTCGACAAGCGCTTCGCGGGCGACGCGCCTCTGGTGGACGGCTACATCTTCCGGCTGGTGCTGACGGCCAAGTCGGGCAACCAGCCGCCCGCCTACTCCGTCAACGCCGACCCGCAGAAGCCGACGGGCCTGACCGCGACCGGCAACCGCTTCTTCTACAGCGGCTCGGACGTCGGCGCCCCGACCACCAACGCCGACAAGCCCGCCGGCCCCGAAGACCCGCCGGCCGGTGGGGGCTGATCCGCAACCTCCTCGAACCAGCACACGCGCGAGCGTCAGGCCACCCCGCTTGACGCTCGCGCGCGCGCTTTGTTAGCATCTCGCTTCCGTTACACGGCAGGCCCGCTTAGCTCAGTTGGTAGAGCGCTCGCTTCACACGCGAGAGGTTTCGAAGGTTCGAGTCCTTCAGCGGGCATTTTCCCTTCTCGCCGCCACGAGACGAAAGGTCATTCTCGTGGCAAAGTACATTCCCAAACTTCACTGGGCGCAACTATACAAATTCCTGTTCCACGTTGATCGTTCCGGCGGCGAGGACGCCTGCTGGATTTGGACTGGCTACGTTAAGCAGCGAACGGGCTATGGTGCCATTTGCCTAAATGGCCGGGAGCTAAAGGTTCACCGCGTCGCCTATTTTTTAGAGCACGGCCGCATCGATGAATCGTTGATGGTCTTGCACAAGTGCGACGTGCGTCTGTGTGTTAACCCCAAGCACCTATATCAAGGCACAGCTAAAGACAACGGCAACGACACATCACGCAGAGGCCGCGTGCGAAAGATGTACGGGGAGACAAACGGCAAGGCGAAACTCACGCGCCAGACGGTGAAGGCTATCAAGCGGATGCTGGCCGATAAGGCCAGCGGGCGATGTCATCTCCGCCAATATGAAATTGCTCTACACTTCGGCGTCAGTCAAGCGACCGTCTCATACCTCAAGAACGGCGGGCGGTGGGATTTCCTCACCGACGACTAAAGCGGCAGAACCTCAGGCCTTAATTACTCAATCGGTCTAATCACTTCGCCCACAGCGCGATGAGGGCGTCGGGGAGGCGGTCGCGCCAGGCGGTGTAGTTGTGGCCGACGGGCGCCTCGCGGTGGGTGACCGGGTAGCCGCGGGCGCGCAGGATGAGGTTGGCGCGGCGCGTGGTCTCGAAGATGGGCGGCTCGTAGCGGCCGGCGTCGAGGTAGAAGCGCAGCGGGTAGCGGCGGCGAGACTCGCCGTCCAGTTTCGCCAGCGCCGAGAGGACGCGCTCCTCGTCGATCTGGAAGGAGGTGGAGAAGCCGGCGACGCGCGCGAAGGTCTCGGGGTGGCGCAGCGCCGCCCAGACGGAGATGACGCCGCCGAGGCTCGCGCCCGTGACGGCGCGCGCGTCGCGCACCGCGCGCGTGCGGTAGCGCGCGTCCACGAAGGGGACGAGCGTGCGCGCCATCCAGTCGGCGAACGCGTCGTCGGCCCAATACTCCTTCATGCGGTCGAGCGGGTCTACGAAGACGACGATGAAGGGCGCGACCTTGCGCTCCGTGATCAAGCGTTCGGCGGTCTCGGCGACGCGGCCGAGTTCGACGAACTGCGTGCCGTCCTGCGCGTAGAGCACCGGGTAGCGCGCGCGCCCCTTGGCGTAGCCGGGCGGGAGGTAGACCTGAACCTTGTGCCTGTCGCCGCCGGGCAGTTGGAGTTGTTCGAGACGGCCGCGTAGTGCGCTGCTTCGGGCGGCGGTCGGGGCGGGGCGGTAGGCGGGGCCGTTGAAGTTCGAGTTCTCGCCGCCGACGCCGTTGTCGTTCCTGTTCGGGTTGAGCGGGTCGAGCAGCCACTCGCCGTCCGCGACGAGCTTGTATTCGAGGCGCGCGGCCGCGGGGAACTTGAGGCGAATGAACTTGAGATTCGTCGTGCCGGGAACGTCGCGCAGCAGGAGGCCCGCGGGCGCCCAGCCGGTGAAGTCGCCCACGACCTCGACGCGCCTGGCGGCGCCGCGGTAGACGAAGGTCGCGCCGTCTGCGTCGATCAGGGGCGAGACCCGCGCCGACTTCACACGCTCGGCGGAGTCAGAAGGGTAGAGTTCGCGCTCGGCCTTCTCAAGCTCTTCGGGCGCGAGGCCGTTGACCGACACGCGGCGGAAGTATGTGGCGCCCGTCGGCGAGACGAGCGCGACGACAACCGCGTTCGCGCCGCGCTCGGCCTTCAGCTCGAAGTTGAAGCGCCCTTCGGCGTCCGGCGTAAGCTCGCGCCGCTCGCCGCCCGCGAGGAGGAAGGCGCGGCTCCCCTTCAAGCGCGCGCCGCCCCGGACGCCGAAGGTCTGGCCCGCCGCCGCGCGCTCTAAGATTTCCGGCGCGGGGAAGTAGAAGCCGGCGTCGGCGTGCGGCGGCTGAGCCTGTCCGGCGTAGCGCGCGGCGACGAGGTCGGGCGTGTCGAGGTTGCGCCCTTCCTGCAGGTTCGTCGTGAGTCGTATGAACTGCGCCATCGACCACGCGAGCGGCGTGGCCGAGCCGGTTCCCTCGCCGAAGCGGAGCCACGGCCGAGGGCTCGTAGTCCTGTCCCAGACCTGCTCGGGAATCATCAAGCCTTCGTTGGCGAAGCCCGCCATCGTGTCGAGACGGCGCAGCGCCCCGGCGCATCTGCCTAAAGACAGCTCGTACTGCCCGCGCTCGCCCGAGAGCAAGGCCCAGAGCCGCCCGCCGCCCGTGTACTTCCCGTCCCAGTTCCAGTCGCGCCCGTCGTCCATCTCGCCGTAGCCGTCGTGGTTGTAGCGGTAGAAGCCGGGGCCGTGCGGCGTCTCGACCTTGATGACCTTGTCGATGACGCCCAGGCTCTTCGCGACCAGAGGGTCTCGGGGTTGTTTGATGCCGAGGCGGACGAGTTCGAGGAAGCCCGCGTCCACGATCTCGCGCTCGTCGAAGGAGCCACCGCCGTTGCCCACGTCGAAGGGCGCGCCGTCGTCCGGGTCTTCGTCGGCGGAGAGGCGGAGGTAGTAGTTCCCGTCGCCGTGCTTTCCGGTCGTCGTCGCCGTCCAGCGTTCGACGTTGCGCGCGAACTCGTCGGCCGCGGCGAGGTAGATTGAAGACGAGACGTCGTCGCCGTTGCGGCGCGCGATCTCCGCGGCGCAGACGAGGCCCGCGATCTCCGCGGCGATGGTCGAGGGCGAGTGGCCCGGCTTCTCCTCCCAACGCTCCTGCGGCGTGGAGGGGCCGTGCGTCACGATGAAGTCGGCGGCGGGCCGCACGTGCTTCTCGTAAGTCTCACGGTCTGTGCGGCCGAGTTGTTGGGCGAGGACGAGCGGGTAGGCCACCTCGTCCAACTGGAGCGAGCCCCAGAAGGGCCTGCCGTCGAGCCAGGAGTTCTGCGGGAAGCTGCCGTCGGGCTTCTGCTGGACGCGGAAGAGGTAGTCGAGCGCGCGCGCGGCCGAGGCCCTGTCGCCCAGAGCCATGAAGGCCGTCGCGACCTGATAAAGGTCGCGCGACCAGACGAGGTGGTAGCCGCCGACGTTCGCCTCGTTGGCGTTCGCGCCGCCGCCCCAGGGCACGGAGAGCGAGGCGATCATCGCGCCGCGGAAGGTCTTGTCCTCGTGCGCCTTCAAGACCATCGCGGCCATGTCGTACTGCGCGCGGTATCTCGGCTCGACGCGCCGGAGCGTCTTCAGATAATCGTGCCAGCCCTGCTCGTACTCGGCGCGCGCCTGCTTGAAGCCTTTCGTTAAAGACGCGCGCGCGTTGCGCAGGGCCTCGGCCGCGTCCTTGCCGAAGCCGAGCGCGAGCGTGGTGTGTTGCCCGCCGACTTCGCCGACCTGCACGACGTTGCCATCGGCGGCGCGCGTGTAACGTTTGCCGATGATGCCCTGCCTGTTCAACTCATCGAGCCCGTCGCTCGTCCCGGCGAAGCCGTTCGAGGTCTCTCTAAAACCTTCGCTGGAGACGAGGGCCGAAGCCTTGTCGCCGTCCGAGGCGAGGAGCGCGCCGTCCTCCGTCCAGGCCGTGTCGTGCATGCCGCTGTTGCCGAGCGAAGGGTCGTAGTAGACGTAGAGCCTTTGCAGGGCGCGGCAGCGCCCTTCGAACTCAACGTCGATGAGGACGACGGGGCGCTCGGGGTCGGTCGTGTAGCTCTTGCGGAGCGTGTAGGTGGTCGCCTCGCTTGTCTGCCGGAAGGAGAGCGAGCGCGGGTCTGTGATTTCGAGCCGGTGCGCCGCCGCCTCTTCGCCCGAGGGCGAGGGCTCGCCGCAGCCCGCCACTATGAACTTGAGAGTCTGCGTGTTCGCCACGTCCACGGTCGGGTAGTAGACCTCGTCCAACACGCCGCCGCGCAGGGTGAACCAGACCTTCGAGCCTTCGGTGTTCGAAGTGCCGACGGCCTCCTTGCCCGCCCCGGGCCAGTGCGCGTCTTTGCCCGGGGCGCCGGGGGCGCCGCCGTCCTGCACGTGAGCGGGCGGCGCGGCGAAGGCCGCGAGCGACAGAAGGGCGGCGACGAGGAGGAGCGGCTTGAGTCTACGCTTGGTCATCGGCGGGTCTCGGGCGGCGGGGTCGTTTATCTAAAGGGGCGCTCAGTCGTTGCCTTTGTTGTCGGAGACGACGACGAAGTCGGAGCCCGCGCAGGTCTTCTCGGTCAGCCCGACCTGCGAGGTGGTGGCGTGGCCGTCCTTTTGCCAGACCTCGTGGCTCTTCGGGCCGAACGCCATCGGGAAGTGGACTTTCAACCCGGGGGGCAGTTCCGGCTCGATGATGTAGGTGCCGGCCGGCAGGTCGTAAAGCTCGTAGACGCCGTTCGCGTCCGTCGTGGCCTCGTAGGTCTTCTTTTCGCCCTTGATTCTGACCTTGACCCCGGCCAGGGGGCCGACGAGCTTGAAGCCCTCCTCGTAACGCGCGAGCGCGCCCGAGACGCGGTTGCGCTGCGCCGAGCGGGGCAGCGCGTGCAGGTAGAGCAGGTCGTCGGCCGCGTATTCGAGGCCGCCGCCGCGGCCGCAGCCGTAAACCTCCCAGGTCTTCGTCACCGAATCGTAGTTCGCGTAGAAGAGGCGGCGCTGGCCCGCCTTGTACTTCGGCGAGCAGTCGCCACCGGGCTGCAAGAGCTTGATTTCGTGCCCGACCTCAAGGCCCTTGAAGACCTCTTCGGCGCGCAGCACGGCCGTCTGCTCTCCGTGGACGTACTCGCCTTCGACCTCAGTCCTTGCGCTGACGACGGTGCCGACGAAGACCGCGGTCGCCGACTCGAAGGCTTCGGCGGGCGAAGAATGGCCGACGCACTCGCAGGCCGCGGCGCGCGCCGACGAGAGCAGCAACAGCCCGCAGGCGAAGATGAGGAACCGTGCGGCCTTCAAGTTCATTCTTGTCCTTACAGCGGCATTCACCGGAAAGAGCCCCTAAAGCTGGGAGCGCGGGCATCCCTGCCCGCAAGCGTGCGAAAGCACGCTGACCGTCTCCCGCGTTAACTCGACGTCGCGGTGTAAAGCTTCTCAGCTTTCGCGCTGCGCGCTCATGCGGGCAGGGATGCCCGCGCTCCCAGCAAAGGGTTGCGTCTAACTCTTCCGGCGGCCGAGCATGTCGAAGCCGACGGCGGCGACGAGCACGACCCCTTTGACGATGTACTGCATGTAGTTTTCGACGTTGAGCAGCGACATACCGTTGTCCAGGCTCGCCATGATGAGCGCGCCGACGACCGCGCCCGAGACCGTCCCGCGCCCGCCCATCAGACTCGTCCCGCCGATGACGCACGCCGCGATGGCGTCAAGCTCCATGTAGGTGCCCGCGTCGGGCGAGGCGCTCCCCACCCGCCCCGTGTGCAGCAGAGAGGCCACGCCGACGAGCAGGCCGAGCACGCAGTAGGCCGCGAGCAGGTACTGCCGGATGTTGATGCCCGAGAGGCGCGCCGCGTCGGGGTTGCCGCCGATGGCGTAGAGGTAGCGGCCGAAGGTCGTGTTCTGCGTCAGGAAGCCGCCGAGCACCGCGACCGCCAGCAGCACGAGGACGGGGACGGGCATCCCGCCGCCGTAGTTCATCCAGTAGATGAAGAGCACGATGAGCGCCGCCGGCACGACGACGCGCAGAACGTTCGCGCCCACGCCGGGCGCGCTCAGGCCGTGCCGCTTGCGCGCGCGGACGCGCGTGAAGGTCGTGAAGATGACGGCGGCGATGGCGACGACCGCCAGAATCGCGCCGACCTCCTGGGGCAGCTTCCCGACGCCGAGCCAGCGGAAGAAGGGCAGCGTGACGGGAACGGTCTGCCCCTTACTGAAGCCTAAGATCACGCCGCGCCACGCGAGCATCCCGCCGAGCGTGACGATGAAGGCCGGGATGTTGCCGTAAGCGATGAGGCCCCCCTGGATCGCGCCGACGAGGACGCCGACGACCAGCGCCAGCCCGAGCGCGGCCAGGAGGCCGTAGTCCTGCGTCATCGCGGCCACGCCGCCCGCGAGTCCGACCACCGAGCCGACCGAGAGGTCGATCTGACCCGCGACGATGACCAGAAGCATCCCGACCGCGAGCACGCCCGTCACGGCCATCTGCTGCAGGAGGTTCGAGAAGTTGTTCGGGTGCAGGAAGATTCCGTAAGGGTAGAGCGGGCTGACGGTCTTCCACTGGAAGAAGAGCCAGATGGCGAGCAGCGCGAAGATCATCGTGTAGGCGCGCAGGGAGTCGGTCGGCAGGCGGAAGCGCTGCCCCTGCGCCTCGACGCCCTCCGGCACCGCGCCGGGCGGCGACACGTCGGCGGTGGCGGGCGGCCTGTTCGTCGCGGGCTGGTTAGCTCGTTCACTCATCTCAACACTCCGACGGGAAAGTTTTTATTCGTCTTCGACGCCGACACCGCGGCCGCTCTTATAGCGCTCGTACCTCTCGACCAGAGCCAGATAGCCGTCCTGCTCCTTCTCCATCTCGTCGAAGGCGCGCCAGCGGCGCATCTTCGACGTCAGCCCGCTGAATCTGCCGATGATGTACTCGTACCTGAAACGCCTCTTCGGCCGGTGCCTCCTTAAGCCCGCGTGCTCGACACGTCTCTCCATCTCCTCTCGCCCGTCTCCGCGGGCGTCGCGCGCCTCAGGCGGCGCGCTGCGTGTGGCCGGTGGCGCAGGCCATGACGGCTTCGGGGGTCGCCTCCTCGCGCTTGAACTCGCCGGTGACTCGGCCCTCGTGGAGGACGAGGACGCGGTCGGAGAGGCCGAGCACCTCGGGCAGCTCCGAGGAGACGAGCACGATGGCGAGCCCCTCGCGCGCGAGCCGGTTGATCTGCGCGTAAATCTCCTGCTTGGCGCCCACGTCGATGCCGCGCGTCGGCTCGTCGAGGAAGAGCACGCGCGGGTTCGTCAGGAGCCACTTGGCGAGGACGACCTTCTGCTGGTTGCCGCCCGAGAGCGTGCCGACGATGGTGAAGACCGAGTTGGCCTTGACGCGCAGGTCTTTCTTCGCGCGCTCGCCCGCGGCGGCCTCGGCGTCCACGTCCGTGACGAAGCGGCCCGAGAGTTTCTTCAGGCCGGCGAGCGTCATGTTGTTGAGAATGGTCTGGTCGAGCACGAGGCCGAAGCGCTTGCGGTCTTCGGTGACGAAGCCGACGCCCTGCCGGATGGCGTCCGAGGGCCTCGAGACTTTAATCTTTTTGCCCTCGACGTATACCTCGCCCGAGACGCGGCCGGGCCACGCGCCGAAGATGCCCATCAGCAGCTCACTCCGCCCCGCGCCCATCAGGCCGGCGATGCCGAGCACCTCGCCGCGCCTGACCTTGAAGCCCACCTCCTTGACCAGGAGCTTGCCGGCGACGTTCGGGTCTTCGACCGTCACGTTGCGCGCCTCGAAGATGACATCCCCGCGTTCGTGCTCGGCCTCGGGGAAGATGTCGTTGACATCGCGGCCGACCATCAGCGAGATGACGCGCGCCTCGTTCAACTCCTTTGCCGGCTGCGTCCCGACCGTGCGGCCGTCGCGCAAGACCGTGATGCGCTCGGAGACGCGGAAGACCTCTTCGAGCTTGTGCGAGATGTAGATCATGCCGACGCCGCGCGCGCGCAAACCCTCGATGATGCGGAAGAGGGTTTCGACCTCCGCGTCGGCGAGCGCGGCCGTCGGCTCGTCGAGGACGAGTATCCTGGCCTCCTGCGAGAGCGCCTTGGCGATCTCGACCAGCTGCTGCTGGCCGATGCCGAGGTGGCCGACGGGCGTGCGCGGGTCGAGCGACAGGTTCAGCTCGTCGAGGAGTTTCTGGGCGCGGCTGTAGAGTTCTTCCCACTTGATGACGCCGAAGCGGCGCGGCTCTCGCCCGAGGAAGATGTTCTCGCCGATGGTCAACTCCTTGATGAGCGAAAGCTCCTGGAAGATGACGGCGACGCCCGCGTTCTCGGAGTCGCGGACGCTGTGGAACTGGCGCACCCGGCCGTCGATGACTACGTCGCCGCCGTAGGTGCCGAAGGGGTAGACGCCCGCGAGCACCTTCATCAGGGTGGACTTCCCCGCCCCGTTCTCGCCGACGAGCGCGTGCAGCTCGCCCTTGTAGAGGTCGAAGCTCACGCCGTCGAGCGCGCGCACGCCGGGGAAGCTCTTCTCGATATTCCGCATCTCAAGGAGCGGTGTGTCCGTGTTGGCCGACATGCTTTTCAATTCGTCACATGCTCATTAGTGAAAAGATAATTAACCACAGAGGCACAGAGACACAGCTTTGAGTAACTAAGCCCCAAGCTGTGCCTCTGTGTCTCTGTGGTTAATTAATTTCACGACAGTCTCAACACCCGACTGAATCCTCAACGCAGCCGCAACGCGAGGCCGAGGCCGCCGAGCAACAGCGCCGCAACGGCGAACAGCGAGCCTCTGTCCGTGTGTCCTACGCCCGCGGTCTGCTTCGGGCACTGGTGGCCGGGCACGCCCTCATACACTTTCTCGCACGGGTGGTAGCCGTCCTTGATGACCGTGGCGTCGAGGTTGTCTTTGTCCACGGCCTGCGGCTCCTGCAGGATCGAGGGCACGTCGACCTTGCCGTTGTTGATCTTGTCGGGCGCGTTCAGGGCCTCGCCGCGCGCGAGCTTGACGGCCGAGTCCACGGCCGAGTCGGCGAGCGGCTTGATGGGCTTGTAGATGGTCATCGTCTGCGTGCCCTTGGCGATGCGCTGGACGGCGATGAGTTCCGCGTCCTGCCCCGTCACGAGCACCTTGCCCGTCAGCCCCGCCGTGTCGAGCGCCGAGATGGCGCCGCCCGCCGTCCCGTCGTTCGAGGCGACGACGGCCTGGATGTCGTTCTTCGTACGCGTCAAAGCGTCTTCGGTCAGGCGCTGCGCCTCCTCGGCCTTCCACTCCTTCGCGAACTGGTCGGAGATGATCTTGATGTCTCCGCTGTCTACGGCCGGCTTGAGCTTGTTCATCTGGCCGTCGCGCAGAAGCTTCGCGTTGTTGTCGGTGGGCGCGCCGCCGATGAGCACGTAGTTGCCCTTCGGCATGTGCTTCAGTGCGTACTCGCCCTGCATCTCGCCCATCCTCACGACCTGGTGCGAGACGTAGAGGTCTGGCTCGGAGTTCTTAATCAGGCGGTCGTAGGAGATGACGGGGACGCCCTTGGCGTGCGCGGCCTGGACGATGGAGGCGGCGATCTCGCTGTTGTGCGGCGCGACGATGAGCACGTCCACGCCCTTCGTCAAAAGGTCGTTGCACTGGTTGACCTGGACGGGGTCGGAGCCGTTGGCGACCTGCACGTCCAGCTGCGCGCCGACCTCCTTGGCCCTCGCCTCGACCAGGGCCTTGTCGCGGTTCCAGCGCTCCTCCTTGAGCGTGTCCATCGAGAAGCCGATGTAGACCGGCTCGCCCGCCTTCTTCGCGGCCTTGCGCTGGTAGCCGCCCGCGGTCGAGCCCGCGCCCGTCGCGCCCGCGCCGCCGTTCTGGTTGGTGTTATTCACGCACGAGCCCGCGCTCAGAACGACGGCGACGACAAACGCCAAAGCCAACACTCTCGCCTGTCTCATAAAGTTTTCGCTCCTTCGTCAGCCTTTGCGACCCCCGCGGCCCCCTTGCGGACTCCGCCTTAAAAAGGTCGCACCCTTCTAACGCAGAGTTCGCAGAGAAGCACAGAGGTCTTGGAGAAGAACCCCTTACACGGCTGCCTTGATTGCTTTGTGCCTAACGGAATTAACTGCCCGGAACGCGCCTAAGATTAACAGAGGCGCGCCCAAATTTGTATTGTATTTTTTCGCACCTAGTGCTATCACTTGCTTCGTCAGCCGACACAATAAAAGCCTTGAAGCGGGACGGGCACCTTCCCCTGAACCTGCCGCTTCTGCCCCTTCCCCCTTTGGCCCCGCGGGGGCGTTCTCGGAAAAGTTTGTGAGAGACAAGAGGAGGACTTGGAAGATGAGGCGGAAACCGACGAGTCTGCTCCGCGCGGCCTTGTGCGCGCTCTTCGTCCTGACCCTGGCGGCGGGCGCGCGCGCGCAGTTCCGCGCCGCCGTGCAGGGCACCGTGACCGACCCGCAGGGCGCGGTCGTCCCCCAGGCCACGCTCACGCTCAGGAACAACGAGACGGGGCGCGTCCAGACGGCCACGTCCGGCGACGAGGGCTTCTACCGCATCTCGGAGCTGCCGCCCGGCACCTACACGCTCACGGCCGAGAAGGCCGGCTTCAAGAAGACGACCGTCGAGAACCTCGTCGTCAACGCCGAGCAGGTGCAGGGCACGGACGTCGTGCTCACCACCGGCGAGGTCTCCGAGACGGTCACGGTCACGGACTCGGCCGCGCCCGCCCTCGAGACCGAGAACGCGGACTTGAACAAGGCCATCTCGACGACCGAGGTCAGACAGCTGCCGCAGTTCGGCCGCGACCCGTACGAGCTGGCGCGCCTGACGCCGGGCGTCTTCGGCGACGCGGCCCGCGGCGGCACGGGCGGCGCGGTCAACCTGCCGAACACGGCCGGGCCGGGCGGTTCGAGCCGCTCCATCTTCCAGACCGAGAACGTGCCGCAAATCTCCGCCAACGGCCAGCGCATCACCTCTAACAACTTCCAGATCGACGGCACGAGCGTCAACAGCCTTACCAACGGCGGCGCGGCGGTCATCACGCCCAACCAGGAGTCGGTCAAAGAGGTGCGCGTCATCGCCAACGTCTACTCGGCGGAGTACGGGCGCAACAGCGGCGCGCAGGTGCTCACGGTCTCGCAGAACGGCACGAACGAATTTCACGGGAGCCTCTTCCTCAAGAACAACAGCCCGGGCCTCAACGCCTATAACAAGTACGGCGGCCCGGGCCAGCGCCCCATCCGCGTCAACCAGCACGTCAATCAGTTCGGCGGCTCCATCGGCGGCCCCATCCCCGTCCCGCGCTTCGGCGAGGGGATGCCGCCGGCCTTCCGGCTCGGCAAGGACAAGGCCTTCTTCTTCTTCTCCTACGAGGGCCTGCGCAGCAGCAACGCCGACACGGTCAGCGCCTTCGTCGAGACGCCGGAGTTCCGCCAGCTCGTCATCTCGCAGCGGCCCAACTCCAACGCCGCCCGCATCCTCCGCGACCCGGGCGTCGCCCCGCGAATCATCTCCGTCGCCCCCACCACCTGCGCCGCCGCCGGCTTCAACGCGACGAACTGCGCGCAGGTCGGGAGCGGGCTGGACATCGGGCGGCTCGCCGGCGCGCAGGGGCAGTACCTGCCCTTCAGCGGCCTGAACGGCGGCGGACTCGACGGCGTCCCCGACATCCAGTTCGTCCAGCTCGCCGTGCCGACCCTGAGCCGCGGCAACCAGTTCAACCCGCGCCTCGACTTCAACCTCACGAGCCGCGACATCCTGACCTTCAGCTCCTACGTCTCGCGCTTCAGCGGAGTCGGCGGCGACGCCGCCGGCCGCAGCCGCCCGCAGGGCGACGTCGAGACCGCGCCGCAGAACCTCTTCGGGATGCTCACCTACACGCGCACGCTCTCCTCGTCGATGATCAACGAGGCGCGCTTCAACGCCACGCGCTTCGCCTTCGACGAAGTCGAGTCTTCGCGCGAGACGAACTTCGGCATCCCGCGCATCGAGATCGAGACCTACTCGTTCGACCGCATCCGCTGGGGCGCCCCGCGCTCCGAGACGACGCCCGGCGTCTTCGCCGAGAACACCTTCGAGTTCCGCGACACGCTCCGCTGGGTGCGCGGGAACATGGCCTGGAGTTTCGGCGGCGAGCACCGCTGGGAGCAGGACAACAACAACCTCTCGGGCGGCTCGCGCCCGCTCTACACCTTCGCCGGCCTCTTCAACTTCGCCAACGACGCGCCGCTCTTCTACTCGGTCAACGCCGACCCGCGCACGGGCGGGCTCGCGCAGTCACAGCGCCACTTCCGCTCGTCCACGACCGCGTTCTTCGGGCAGAACGACTGGAAGCTGCGCCCGAACCTGACGCTCAACCTCGGGCTGCGCTGGGAGTACTTCTCGCCCCTGAGCGAGAGGGACGGCCTGCTCAGTAACCTCGTCCTCGGCCCCAAGGGTCAGGAGTTGACGGCCGCGAGCCTCGTCGTCGTCGACCGCCTCTACCCGCCGGATCGCAACAACTTCGCCCCGCGCGTCGGCTTCGCCTACAGCCCCAACTACGGCAACAGCCTCGGCGGACTCTTCAACGAGAACCGCCTGGTCATCCGCGGCGGCTTCGGCATCGCCTACAACCGCATCCCGATTCTCGAATACTCCAACACGCGCGGCAACCAGCCCTTCTTCGCGCGCTACAACATCTGCTGCGGCACCTCGGCCGCGGACTTCAGCACGCCCTTCAACGGCGGCGAGATTCTCTACTCGCTCGGCGCGAGCACCTCGCCCTTCAGCTACCCGACGAACCCCGCGCTGCGGATGACCTTCAACTCGCGCGGCATCCCGACCAACCTGCCGCCCGGCTCCGAGGTCGAGGTCTGGGGCGCGACGCCCGAGGTGCCGACGCCCTACGTCTACACCTACTCGCTCGAAACTCAGTACAGCCTGCCCGCGAAGCTGACGGCCGAAGTCGGCTACCAGGGCAGCGCCTCGCGCAAGCTCGTGCGCCTCGTCAACGAGCGCTTCCTCTTCACAGACCCGGGCGTCTTCTCGAACGTCCTCTTCCCGACGCCGGACACCACCGCCAGCTACAACGCCCTCATCGCGCGCCTGACGCGGCGTTTCTCCGGCGGCGTCTCGTTCGACGCCAACTACCGCTGGTCGAAGAGCATCGACATCGTCTCGTACGACGGCCCGACGGCGAACACGAACCCGACCTACCCGCTCGACGTGCGGCAGGAGCGCGGCCCCTCGGACTTCGACGTGCGCCACAACTTCGTGGCCTCGGGCGTCTGGGAGCTTCCCTTCTTCCGCGGGGGGCATACGGCCGCGTCGGCGCTCCTCGGCGGCTGGCAGCTGAGCGGCATCCTGACCGCGCACACGGGCTTCCCGTGGACTCCGGTCGTCGGCCAGTGCATCAGCACGCGCGGCCCCTCGCTCTGTCCCGTGCGGCCCGTCTCGTACCGCGGCGGCGCGGGCACGGACAGCTCCAACGACGCGTTCATCGACGGCACCAACTTCCCCGGCGGCGGCGCGGCCTTCTTCAACACGAGCGCGCCCACGGGCTTCCAGCTTCCGGGCATCGGCCGCAACTCCTTCAGGGGGCCGCGCTACTTCGACGTCGACATGAGCGTCGCGAAGCGCTTCGGCTTCCCGAAGGCGCTCGGCGAGCGCACGTTCCTCGAAGTGAAGGCGAACTTCTTCAACGTCTTCAACATCCTCAACCTGCAACCCTTCAACTTCAACAGCCCCAGCACGCAGGTCACCAACACGCTCTTCGGCCGCGCCGAGCGCGGGCTCGCGGGCCGCGTCGTCGAGCTGCAAGGGAGGATCAACTTCTAGGGGTGCTGGGTGTTGGGTGCTGGGTGCTGGGTGTTAGGTGTTGGGTAGGAACTGCTGTTTTCACCCAGCACCCAGCACCCAGCACCCAACACCCCTCCTATCTCTCACGGCCCGGGCGGCGAGGGTAGAGCGTCCTCGACCTGCTCCTCTCCCATCCCCGAACGACGCGCCTTCCGCTCCTCGTCGAGCTTCTTGAAGAGCGACAGTTCGCGCGCCGCCTCCTCCTTGCGCCCGAGCCGCGTGAGGGCGAGGAACATCTGGTAGTGTGTGCCCGCGTCCGACTCGCGTATGCGCGCCGCGCCCCGCAGCACTTCGAGCGCCTCCTCGTAGCGCCGGCCCCGGACGAGCAGACGGCCGAGGTTGTAGTTGGCGTAGAAGTGTCGCGCGTCCGCCCTGACGGCCTGGCGCAGAAGACTCTCGGCCTCCGCGTCGTGCCCGCGTTCGCCCACGACGAAGCCGAGCTGCGCGAGCGCGTCGGCGCTCTCAGGCTTGAGTTGCAGCGCGCGGCGCAGCGCGGCCTCCGCCGCCCCGTAGTCCCCGAGGCCCCGCGCCGCGATCCCGACGAAGTAGTGCGCCTCGGCCGTGTCGGGGAAGCGCGCGGCCGCCTCTTTAAAAACTTCGAGCGCGCGGTCGAAGCGCGAGAGCAGCATCAGCACGCCGCCCAGGCGCACGCGGTAGACGAGGCGCGCGGGGTCTTCGGCCGCAGCGCGCTCGTAGAACTCGGCCGCGCCCTCGTAGCGGCGCTGCCGGCGCAGCTCCTCCGCCAGGGCGAAGTGCACCTCCGGAAAATTCTCGCGCAGCGCGAGCGCGCGCTGCCAGAACTCGGCCGCCTCCTCCGCGCGGCCGCGCGCGGCGCTGATGAGGCCGAGCCGGTAGTAAGCCTCCGGCGCGTTCTGCGCGATGGCCGCGGGGCTGGAGAGCAGCGCCGCGGCCTCCTCGTAACGCTTCAGCTCGAAGAGCGCGAGGCCGAGGTTGAAGGTCGCCTGCGGGTGCCCGGGCCTGGCGCGCAGCACGGCCTCGAACTCCGCCGCGGCCTCGGCCGGCCGCCCCTCGCGCGCGAGCAGCACGCCCAGGTTCGCGCGCGGCGCCAACGCCTCCGGCCGAAGCTTGAGCGCCGCGCGGTACTCGACTTCGGCCTCGCGCGCGCGACCGCGCTGGTCGAGGATGACTCCCAACAGCGCGTGCGCGTCCGCGTTCGACGGCACGGCCGCCACCACGCGCCGCACCAAAGGCTCCGCCTCCACGAACTTCCCCTCGCGCAGAAGCTCCAGCGCCCGCGCCAGCAGCGCCGACACATCCTCAGCCCCACGCGCCGCCGCCCCGCGCGCCCCCTTCTGCGCGGAACGTGCCTCGACTCCCGACGCGCACAGCACGAGCACGACGGCGATACAGAATTTCAAACTTGAAATTTCAAATCTCAAATCCTACAACCCTCTGTGCAATCCCGTGTCCTCTATGCCTCTGTGGTCAACTCAACTTACGCCGCCCTCAAGCGCCGAAGTTATATTATAGTTACCACGACGACGAACGTTATGCCTCTTCCGCTGCGACGCGCTCTCATTCCGCTTCTGCTCGCCGCGCTCTGCGCGCAGGCGGCGCCGCGCGTGCCTTCGAAGAAGAGTGGCTACGCGCTGACGCGCGCGGACGTTGCCCTCCTCGAAGACCTCTCGCGCAGGGCTTTCCGGTACTTCCTCGAACAGGCCGACCCGCAGACGGGACTCGTGCGCGACCGCGCGAGAACCGACGGCTCGCCCATCGCCAGCGAGACCGGCCGGGACGTGGCGAGCATCGCGGCGACCGGCTTCGGCCTCACGGCGCTCTGCGCCGGGGCGGAGCGCGGCTGGCTCGCGCGCGGCGAGGCGCGCGAGCGCGCGCGCACGACCCTCCGCTTCTTCGCCGAACGCGCGTACCACAACCACGGCTGGTTCTACCACTGGATGAACCTGCGCACGGGCGAGCGGGCCTGGCGGAGCGAGGTCTCTTCCATCGACACGGCGCTGCTGCTCGGCGGCGTGCTCACCGCGCGCCAGTGCTTCCGCGAAGACCCGTCGGTCGTGCGCCTCGCCACGCTCATCTACGAGCGCGTCGATTTTCAGTGGATGCTCGACGGCCACCCGGTCTTTCTCTCACACGGCTGGCATCCCGAAACCGGCTTCATCCCGCACCGCTGGCGCGACTACAGCGAGCAGTTGATGTTGATCCTGCTCGCGGTCGGCTCGCCCACGCACCCCATCACGCCGGCCGCCTGGCGCGCCTTCGAGCGGAAGTGGATTACCTACGCGGGCTACCACTACCTCAACGCACACCCGCCGCTCTTCATCCACCAGTACTCCCCCGCCTGGGTCGACTTCCGCGGAAGGCAGGAGGGCTGGTACCCCTTCGTCAACTACTTCGAGAACTCGGCGAAGGCGACGCGCGCGCACCGTCAGTTCTGCATCGACCTGTCGAAGGAGTTCGCCGCCTACGGGCCGGACGTGTGGGGCATCTCGGCCTCCGATTCGGAGCGCGGCTACCTCGCCTGGGGCGGGCCGCCGCGCGACCCGGCGGTGGACGGGACGGTCGTGCCTTACGCCGCGGCCGGCTCGCTCGCCTTCACGCCGGACATCTCGCTCGCGGCACTGCGCGCTTTGAAGGAGAAGTACGGCGAGAAGACCTACGGCCGCTACGGCTTCGCCGACGCCTTCAACCCGAACACGGGCTGGGTGGACACGGACGTCATCGGCATCGACCAGGGCATCACGCTCCTCGCCGCCGAGAACTTAAGGGACGGCCTCGTCTGGCGCCACTTCATGAAGAACCGCGAGATCACGCGCGCCCTCGACCTCGTCGGCCTCAAAAGAGGGGTGCCGGGTGCTGGGTTCTAGGTGCTGGGGAAGACAAGCTGCTTTTACCCAGCACCTAAAACCCAGCACCCAGCACCCAGCAATTCATCTCTGCCTTCTAAAGATTCGATAGCCCCGTCTGAGCAACCGGAGCCACCCGCCTTACATCCAAGTCCCTCCCCGACCCCCGGCTTCCGCGGATTCCCGGCCTCACACGCCGGGGCTGCCTGTCGGGGCGGCCTTAAGAAGTTTTACTGAAACAACTCTCATCATTCACAGGAAGAATCTCATGCGCCCCCTCGCCTACATTTGCCTGATCCTCTGCGCCGCGCTCTGCCTGGCCGGCGCCGGCACCGCGCGCGCCCAGTCGGCCGCGCGCGGCCGAATCGCCTACACCTCGCCCGCGGCGGGCGGCCTCGACCTCTTCGTCTACGACCTGGACACAGGCGCACGAACGAACGTGACGCAGGGACGCCTCGCGGGCGTCTCCACGGCTTCGTGGTCGCCCGACGGCACGCGCTTCGTCGTCTCGGCCGACCGCGGCAGCAACCTCTACGTCGTCAACTCGGACGGCGCGGGGCTGCGCGCTCTGACGCAGAACACGGGCTTCGCCATCACGCAGACGCCCACGTGGTCGCCCGACGGCTCGCAGATAGCCTTCGTCTGCGACGCGGTGGCGAACTACGACATCTGCCTCGTCAACGCCGACGGCAGCAACCGGCGGCGTCTGACCAACACCGCCTCCGTCTACCGCGACCTTGCCTGGTCGCCCGACGGCAAGTCAATCGCCTACGCCGGCGGCGCCGACTTCTTCAACACCAAGATTTTCGTGATGAACGCCGACGGCACGCTGCCGCGGCAGCTCAGCACCGGCGACGGCACCGACCTCGCGCCCGCCTGGTCGCCCGACGGGAGGGCGATAGCCTATGAGAAAACCCTCCAGGCCAGCCCCACGCAAATCTTCGCCATGAACGCCGATGGCAGCCGCCAGTTGGGGCTGACGAACGACTTCTACCTCAACCACCACCCGAGCTGGTCACCCGACGGCAAAGCAATCGCCTACTCAAGCGACCGCGGCGGCAGCGGCAGTTCCGCCATTTACCTGATGAACCCTGACGGGAGCGGACAGACGCGCGCCACCAACGGCACGGCCTTCGAGACCGCGCCCGCATGGCGGCCCGACCCGACGCTCGCGCTGCCCGACCCGACGCCGACTCCGACGCCCGTCTACAGCATCTCGGGGCGCGTCACCGACTCGAACGGCGCGCCCGTGTCGGGCGTCACCATCTTCTTCGACCTGAACCGGCAGGGCGCCCTCGAGACGCGCATCGCGCAGACCGACGCGGCGGGGAACTACACCTCGGGCGAGCTGGGCTGCCGCAACAGCGTGAAGGTGACGCCGGGGAAGGTCGGGCTCAGCTTCACGCCGGAGGCGCGCAGCTTCGTCAGCACGAGCTGCCTGGGCGGCGCGGCCACCGCGGACTTCGTCGCGGGCTCCAACTCGGCGCCGCGCTACTCCATCTCCGGGCGCGTCATGGACAACCGCGGCACCGTCATCCCCGACGCGACCGTCACGCTCACCGGCACCGTCTCGGGCACGACGACGACCGACGCCGCCGGCCGCTACTCCTTCGCGGGGCTGCCCGCGGGCGGCAGCTACGCGCTCTCGCCGTCGAAGCCGGGGCAGTTCATCAGGTTCGCCTCGACCGTGGGCGCCCTGAGCGCCGACCAGACGCTCGACCTCAGGCTGCTCCCTTACGTCAGCGTCTTCGCGCGCGTCACGGACGCGGCCGGCAACGCGCTGGCGGGCGTCGCCGTGCGGCCCGAGGGCGCCTTCGGCGGGCCGCTGACCAACTCGAACGGCACCGTCAACTTCAGCCTCACCTACCCCTACGGCGGCGAGGCCAACATCAAGCTGGTCGTCTCGAAGTACGGCTACGTCCTCGACCCGGCGCAGGTTAGCTTCAGCACGGCGGCCGGCAACCAGACGCTCAGCTTCACCGCCGCGCTCGCCAGCCCGATTTACGACACGCAGTTCTTCGTCCGGCAGCACTACGCCGACTTCCTCAGCCGCGAGCCGGACGCGTCGGGCCTCGACTTCTGGGCGCAGGGCATCGACACCTGCGGTGGGAACGACGGCTGCCGCGAGGTCAAGCGCATCGACGCCAGCGCGGCCTTCTTCCTCTCCATCGAGTTCCAGCGGACGGGCTTCCTCGCCTACCGCGCGCACCGCGCGGCCTACGGCGACCTGCCGGGCAAGCCTGTGCCCCTAACCTTCGCGGAGTTCCTGGCCGACACGCGGCAGCTCGGCGAGGGCGTGGTCGTCGGCCCGACCGACTGGCAGGCGCGGCTCACCGCGAACCAGACCGCCTACTTCCAGAGCTTCGTCTCCACCGAGCGCTTCCTCGCGAAGTACCCGGCGGGGCTCAACGAGGACACCTACACCAACGCGCTCTACACGACGGCCGGGGTCAGCGTCACGGACGAAGACCTCGAGGCTTCGCGTCAGGCGTTCAGGTCTATGGGCGCGACGGCGGCGCGCGCCTTCGTCCTCCAGCGGCTCGCCGAGAAGGAGTCTCTCCAGCGCCGCGAGACGAACCGCGCCTTCGTGCTGATGCAGTACTTCGGCTATCTGAGGAGGAACCCGGACGACGTCGGCTTCGACGGGAAGCCCGACCCGAACTTCGTCGGCTACAACTTCTGGCTCTCGAAGCTCGAAGAGTTCGGCGGCGACTACCGCCGGGCCGAGATGGTCAAGGCGTTCCTCGACTCCGTCGAATACCGCGGCCGCTTCAAGCAGCCCTAAGAGGGATTTAACCGCAGGGACGCAGAGACGCGGCTCGTCGAGTCATGACTCGACGAGCCGCGTCTCTGCGTCCCTGTGGTTACTTCTGCCTTACAAAGATGCGGTAGCCCCACGCGTCGAGCGAGAGGGCGGGCAGGGTGACGGGGCGGACGCGTTTGTTGTCGGCGGTGTCGGGCGTGATGTCTGTGAAGGCCGCGCCCGCGGGCGCTTCGAGCGTGCCTTCGAAGGGGCGGTTCGAGAAGTTGATGGCGACGAGTATCTCTTCCCTGTCGTCGCGGCGCGCGAAGGTGACGACGCGCGACTCGTCGGAGTTGCGCAGCCACGCGAGGCCGCCGCGCGTGAAGGCCGTGTGGCTCTTGCGCAGCGCGATCATCTGCCGGTAGAAGCGCGGGAACTCGGGCCGACGCTTCTCGATGGGCCAGAAGACGGGGAGCCGATAGAAGAGCGCCGGGTCGCCCGACTCGGTCGTGTCGCCCACCTCCATGCCGTTGTAGAGCATCGGCACGCCGTCGAGCGTGAACATCAGCGCCGACGCCGCGAGCGCCCCGCCCTCGCCGAAGCGCGCGACGGCCCGCCGCTCGTCGTGGTTGTCCGAGAAGCGCATCCGCAAAGCCCCGCTCGGGTACTTGGCCGCATCCGCCTCCCACGTCTCACGGAGCGCGCCCGCGGGCTTGCGCCCGAACATCACGTCGTTCAGTGTCCCGTGCAGAGGCCAGGAGTAGTCGAGGTCGAAGGCGCGCACGAGCAGCTCGGGCTTGTCCGACTCGGCGAGCATGACGATGTCGGGCTTGACCTTGTCGAGTTCGGCGCGCGCCTGCTCCCAGAAGTCGGTCGGAACCTCCCCCGCCACGTCGCAGCGGAAGCCGTCCATGTCGTACTCGCGCAGCCAGAACTTGAGCATGTCGATCATGTATCGCCGCAGGGCGGGGTTGTCGTAGTTCAGCTCGGCCACGTCCGACCAGTCGTGCGGGTAGGTGATCTTGCCGCTCGCGTCGCGGACGTAGAACTCGGGCGTCTTCATCATCACGCTGTCCCAGGAGGTGTGGTTGGCGACGATGTCGATGATGACCTTCAGCCCGCGCCGGTGCGCCTCCGAGACGAGCCGCTTCAGGTCGGCGGGCGTCCCGTAGTCCGGGTTGACGGCGTAGTAGTCGCGCACGGCGTAAGGGCTGCCGACCGGCCCCTTCTTCTTCTCCTGCCCGATGGGGTGAACGGGCATCAGCCAGAGGACGTTGGCGCCCAGCTCCTTCAGCCGGTCGAGCTGCGCCGTCACGCCCGCGAAGTTGCCGGCGTCGGAGAACTGCCGCGGGTAGATTTCGTAGATGACGCCGCCCCGCACCCACTCGGGCGCGGTCGCGCGGGCGCGCTCCTTCGCCACGGCCGGCCCCTGCCGCGCCTGCGCGGGCGCGAACACCGACAAGACGACGAAGAGCGCCGCGACGAAGGCGCGCGCGTTAACCTGCCTCAGTTTGTTTCTCATAAGCTGAGTCAACTCTGAAGACTGAACACCGAAGACTGAACTCACCTGAGTTTCGTGACGACGATCTTGACGCGCTCGGTCGGGGCGGCGAGCGTCAGGCGCACCGGCTCGGAGCGCTCCATCGGCCCGTCGCGCTGCCAGTCGCCCGCGAACTGCCGGCCGCTCCCGGCGCGGATGAGGAGCGTCTGGCCCTGGTAGCCCTTGATGCGGAAGCGCCCCCGCTCGTCCGACTCGATCCCGTTGTCGATGCCCGGGTCGTGGTAGGTCATGTCCCTGAAGCCGACGCCCGGCTTCGCGACGGGGGTGCCGTCCTCCCAGACAACGACGCCCTCGACGACGCTCTCGGCGCGGCGCTGCGGGAGCAGGATGTCCCTGTCCTTGACGGCCTCGCCCGCGCCGAGACTGATGACCTCCGCCTGCTCGGCCTGCGCGACGCCCGGGTAGTACGTGCGCGGGTAGGCCGCGGTCGGGTCGTCGGGCTGCGGGAAGCGCCGCAGGTTGACGGCGAGCAGGTAGCGGCCGGGCGGGACGCTCTTGAAGGCGTAGCGCCCCTCCTCGTCCGTGCGCACGAGGTTGGCGTTGAGACTCTCGGGGTCTGGGTCGTCGGCCCTGACGAGCGTGACGAGGACGCCCGCCGCCGCGCGCCCCTCCACGTCCGAGACCTTGCCGCCGACGCGGCCGTTGTCGGACACGCTGTAAAAGACGGAGGCGCAGCCGCGGTCGTTGACCGTCACCTCCTGTTCCGTCTTCCACGTCGTCAGCTCTTCGGGGAGCGACAGTTTGACCTTGTACGTACCCGGCTTGAGGCCCGACAGGCGGACGCGCCCCTCCGCGTCCGTCTTGACCTCACGGCTCTCGCCCGCGCCCTCGACGACGAGCCGCGCGCCCGCGAGCCCGCTGTACTGCCGCGGCTGGCCCGACTTCCAGTCCTGCGGCGGGCGCGCGACCGTGACGTCGAGCGTGACGCCGGGGCCGCGACCCGCGAGGCCGCGCAGGAATTCGAGGTCTTCGGACGCCTCCGAGACGGGCCGCGTGCGCGTGCAGATGCCGGTCGAGAGCGTCTTGCCGTCGCGCCCGGCGTAGGCGTAGACGAGATACGTCTCGCCCCTCCTGAAGCCGTAGCCGCAGTCGCCGCCGCCCTGCCCCGTCGAGATTTCGACCTCCGTGCCCGCGACACCCGAGAACGCCTGGACGACCGTGAGCCTGAAGACGCGCGGCGTCCAGTCGATCTCGCCGTCCGCGGCCGGCTTCGGCTGCCTGGTCCGGACGTCGGTCACGGTGCCGACGAAGACGGCCGCGGCCGAGCCGAACGCCTGGCAGGGCTGGCCCGGCCCCATGCAACTGCACGCGTGCGCCCGCCCCGCACAGAGCAGGACGAAGAGGGCCGTGCCGAGCAGGAGGACTACAGCGCGCACGACTCAGCCCCTCCCTTCGCCCTCGTCCACCAGTCCCGTGCTCGGCACGGGCTGCGCCGACATCTGCGTCGTCAGGGGCTCGCGCCTGTCGCCCCTCAGCACCGACCCGACCGGCGGGCGGTCGCCCTCGTCGCGCACGACCAGCACCGAGATCGCGGCGACGAGCAGGCTGACGCCGCCCAGCAGCACGACGCGCAGGGGGTCTGGGCCGATGACGTGCTTGATGAGGTACGGCGTGACGAAAGACATGACGACCTGCGGGATGACGATGAAGAGGTTGAAGACGCCCATGTAGACGCCCATGCGCGCGGGCGGCACCGCCGTCGAGAGGATCACGTACGGCATCGAGAGGATCGAGGCCCAGGCGATGCCGACGCCCGCCATCGAGGCCCAGAGCAGGTACCTGTCGCCGGGGCCGGCGAAGTAGGCCGAGAGCAGCCCGAGTCCGCCGCAGGCGAGCGCGATGATGTGGACGCCCTTGCGGCTCGCCTTGCGCGCGAGCCACGGGAGGCAGAAGGCGACGAGGAAGCAGACGACGTTGTAGACGGCGAAGCAGAGGCCGCCCCACTCCGTGCCCTCGCGGAAGCCGGGGTCGTCGGGCGTGGCCGCGCCGTAGACGTGGCGCGCGACGGCGAGGCCGAAGAACTGCCACATGCAGGGGAGCGCGAACCACGTGAAGAACTGGACGACCGCCAACTGCTTCATCGTCGCCGGCATCTCCCAGATCGAGGAGAAGATTTCGCGGAAGCCGCCGAGCACGCCCGCCTGCTCGCTCTTCATCCGGCGGAAGGCTTCCATGTCCTCGGGCGGGTACTCCTTGCTCGTCAGAACCGTCCAGAGCACGGCCAGCAGGAAGGCGAGGCTCCCGACCTTGAAGGCGTAGTCGGTCGAGAGCGGGATGCCGGAGGCCAACACGCCGGTCACGCCGAGCGCCGTCAGGATGAGCGGCAGGGCGTTGGCGAGCGTCTGGCCGATGCCGATGAAGAACGACTGCATGACGAAGCCGGTGGTGCGCTGCTCGACGGGCAGCTTGTCGGCGACGAAGGCGCGGAACGGCTCCATCGTGATGTTGATGCTGGCGTCGAGAACCCAGAGCAGCCCGGCCGCCATCCAGACCGTGCCCGAGTTCGGCATGACGAAGAGCGCGGCGCTGGCGATGATGGCCCCGGCGAGGAAGTAGGGGCGGCGCCGGCCGAGGCGGTTCCACGTCCGGTCGCTCATCGAGCCGATGATCGGCTGCACGAGCAGCCCCGTGATCGGCCCCGCCAGCCAGAGGTAGGAGAGGTTGCTCTCCTCCGCGCCGAGGTAGCGGTAGATGGGGCTCATGTTGGCGAGCTGCAACCCCCACCCGAACTGGATGCCGAGGAACCCGAAACTCATGTTCCAGATCTGCCAGAAGCTCAGGCGCGGTTTGTCGGCCATGCGTCTCTCCTCAGGTTTATCTCGCGTAGATGTTGATGTCCTCGAGCACGACTTCGCGGTCGAGTGAAAGGACGTACCTCAGGGTCTTCGCCATGTTCGAGACGTGGACGAAGCCGGGGCGCGGGGGCGCGTCCGGCGCGGTGTGCTCCACGTCCACGAGGCCGGGGCAGAGGTTGAAAACGCGGACGTTCGCGCCGGTCTTGCGCACGTGGTCGCGCACCGCTTCGGCGAAGCCGAGCAGGCCCCACTTCGAGGCGCAGTAGGAGGGCACGTCGGCGTAGCCGTGCTTGCCCGCCTGCGAGGAGACGTTGACGATGTCGCCGAACCCGTGCGCCGCCATCAGGGGGAGCGCCGCGCGCACCAGCCACATCGCGCCCTTCAGGTTGGTCTGGAGCACAGTCTCCCAGCCCTCTTCGGTAATCTCTTCGACCGTCTCCGGCACGGCCAGCCCCGAGTTGTTGATGAGAACATCCAGCGAGCCGAACTGCTCCACGCAGTGTCTGACCAAAGCCTCGCACTGCTCACGCACGCGCACGTCGAAGGCGTAAGTGTGGACGCGCTCGGCGCCCGCCGCGGCGTTCAGCTCGTCGGCCGCGCTCCGCAGCTTCGACTCGTCGCGCGAGGCGATGACGACCCGCGCGCCCGCGTCCGCCAGAGCGCCCGCGAAGGCGCGGCCGATGCCCGTCCCGCCGCCCGTGACGAGCGCGACCTGTTCGTCGAGAGGTTTGGTCTTCAAGTCCATCGACCTCACTTCAAGGCTCGGGGGGGCGGGGGCGCCCCCGCCGTGACGATGGCGAAGGAGCGCGGCGCCATCTTAATCTCCACGTCGTCGCCGGTGCCGCGCGTAAGTTCCCCGCCCGGAGAGTCCTGACTCGTCGCGTAGCTCCCGTTCGGGTCGAGGCCCGCGGCGCTCAGCTTGAACTTAATCGTCGCCGGCTTGGTGTCGTTGTTGAAGGCGACGAAGGTCGCCTGCCCGTCGAGGACGCGCGCGAAGACCGTCTGCTGCTCCTCGTCGTAGACGTGGACGAGCGTGCCGCGCCTGAGCGCCGGGAGGTTTCTGCGCAGCCTCGCCAACCACTTGACGTGCTCGAACACGTCATTCTCTGCCGCGGTGCGGCCCGCCTTCGTGAAGGCGTCGCGCGCATCATTCGCGAAGCCGCCGGGGAAGTCGCGGCGGTTGTCGGGGTCGCCGCCGCCGGGCATCGCGAGTTCGTCGCCGTAGTAGAGGAGCGGCGTCCCGCGCGTCGTCATCACGAAGACTTGCGCCAGCTTCAGGCCCTCGACCGTCGCGCCCTGCTCGTTCATGAAGCGCTGCATGTCGTGGACGCCGACGAAGGGGACGAGCAGCTCGGGGTGCGGGTAGAGGTAGTCGTGCGCGAGCACCTGCTGGAGCTTCCGCACCGACTCGCCCCTGGCGAAGACGTCGCGGATGGCGTAGTGGAGCGCGAAGTCGTAGACGGTGTCGATCCCCGTGTCTATCTGGTCGTGCCCGACCCTGCCCCTCTGAAAGTACGCGAGCAGCGCGGGGTCGCCGTCGAACAGCTCGCCGAGGATGTTCACGCCCGGGTACTCGGCGTGGATGGCGGCCGACCAGTCGCGCCAGAAGCGGCGCGGGACGTGCGGCAGCGTGTCCATCCGGACGGCGTCGAAGCCGTAGGTGCCGAGCCACCAGAGCGTGTTCTGGATGAGGTAGCGGCGCACCTCCTCGTCGTCCTGGTTGAGGTCGGGCAGGATGTCTATGAACCACCCTTCGAGGTTGCGCCGCCGCGTCTCCTCGGAGGCGTGCGGGTCCATTGTCGTCCACTTCTGCCAGTTGTTGGAGAGGTGGTTCTCGACCGTGCCGTAGAACCACGTCGGCGTCGGGCGGTCGTTCACCCACGGGTGGTAAGGACTCGTGTGGTTGGCGATCTGGTCTTGAATGACCTTGAGGCCGGCGGCGTGCGCCTTGTCCACCAGCTCTCTGAGTTTCTGGGGCGTGCCGTAGTGCTCCTCGACGCCGTAGAAGTCTATCGCGCCGTAGCCGTGGTACGCGGTCGTCGGGCGCTTGGGGCCGCCCTCCGTCTCGGGGTAAGTCTCCTTCTCGTCGGGCCGGTCGGTGTTGTCGTAGACGGGGTTGATCCAGAGGGCGGTGACGCCGAGTTCCTTCAGGTAAGGCAGGTGGTCGATGATGCCCTGGAAGTCGCCGCCGTGGTAGTAGCGCCCCTTCGAGCGGTCGTAGAGGCCGGGCGACTTCGCGGGGTTGTTGTTCGAAGGGTCTCCGTCCGCGAAGCGGTCGGGCATGATGAAGTAGATGACGTCGTCGGGCGTGAACCCCTGGAAGCGGCCCGCGCGCGGGAGCGGCTCGTTGATGCGGAAGCTCGCCTCCGCCGAACCCTTCGCCGTGGTCACACGCAGACGCCGGCCGCCGGGGAGCGCGTCCCTTTCGATGAAGACATCTACGAAAGCGTAAGTGCCCGCGCCGTTGACGCGCACGAGGCCCGTCCTGATTCCCTGCCCGACGGCCTCGATTCGCGCGCCGCCGAGGTTCCCGCCGCGCAGCATGACGCGCACGGGGTTGACGGAGTGGCCGGCCCACCAGTCCGGCGGCTCGACCTTCGAGACCGTCGGCGCGCCTTGCGCCGCGCAGACCGCGGAGGCCGAGAGGGTCAGGACGAACGCCGCGCAGAGGCGCGAAAGGTTTGGCTTGAGTCGTCTCATCGCTGCGTCACTTGGGGTAGATTTGGATGACCTTCCCGACGATGTTCGCCGTCGCGAGCGTCGGCCGCGCCCAGTACCGGCCGTCGAGGCTGTTCGTCCGGTTGTCGCCCAGCAGGAAGGCTTCACCCTGTGGAATCTTCACCGGGCCGAACGACTCCCTCTTATCGAGTGGGACGGTGGCGAAAGGCTCTTCGAGCGCGCGGCCGTCGATGAAAATCCGGCCGCCCCTTATCTCGACCGTCTCGCCGCCGAGCCCGACGACGCGCTGCACGTACTGGTCGTTCTCGTTCATGCCGCTCATCAACTCGGAGAAGTGAGCCGGCGACAGCTTGAAGGTGACGATGTCGAAACGCTCCACGGGGTGCTGGCGGTAGAAGCCCACCTCGACCATCGCCCTGTCGCCCGGCTTGAGGGCCGGGGACATGCCCTCGGACGGCACCCGGATCATCTGATACGGGACGGCGCGCTGCACCACCCAACGCGCCGCCTCACACCCGCCGAGCGTCAGGAGCAGCGGCAGCATGAGGGACAGCTTGAGGGCGCGGCTCTTCATCCCCAGGTCTGCTTGAACTCGTAGCTCTCGGCCGTGTGCTCCGGGCGCCGCTCGGGCGTGACGGCCGGGTAGCGCCCGTAGAGTTCCGCCAGCCGCCGCAGGCGCGCGCTCAACCCCTCGTCGAGGTCGCCCGCGCGGAAGCGCCAGGACCAGTTGCCCGACATCGTGGCGGGCGTGTTCATGCGCGCCTCGGAGCCGAGGCCGAGCACGTCCTGCAGGGGCACGAGCGCCGTGTCGCCGGCCGAGGCGTAGAGGGCGCGGATGAAGTCCCAGTTGATCTCGGAGCCGTCCGCCGCGAGGTAGTCGAGGCAGTACTGCCGCTCGCGCTCGATCTTCTCGGCGCTGCGGACTGAAGACCCGCCCGGCTGGCTCTGGAACCAGCCGACCGCCGTGTCGTTGTCGTGCGTCCCCGTGTAGACGGCCGTGTTGCGGACGTAGTTGTGCGGCAGGTCTTTGTTGGTCGAGTCGGTCGAGAAGCCGAACTGAAGTATCCGCATGCCGGGGAAGTCGAACTCGTCGCGCAGCTCGATGACGTCGGGCGTGATGAAGCCGAGGTCTTCGGCGATGATGGGCAGCTCGCCCAGCTCCGCGCGGATGGCCGTGAAGAGTTCGCGGCCCGGCGCCATCACCCAGCGCCCGCGCTCGGCCGTCGGGTCTCCGCCCGGCACCTCCCAGTAGGCCGCGAAGCCCCGGAAGTGGTCGATGCGAATCACGTCCACGAGCGAGAGCGTCGCGCGCACGCGGTCGATCCACCAGCGGAAGCCGTCCCCGCGCATCCTGTCCCAATCGTAAAGAGGGTTGCCCCAGAGCTGACCCGTCTTGCTGAAGTAGTCGGGCGGGACGCCCGCGACGACCGAGGGCCTGCCGTCCTCCCCGAGCTTGAAGAGGTCTGGGTGCGCCCACACGTCGGCCGAGTCCTGCGCGACGAAGATGGGGATGTCGCCGACGATCTGTATGTTCTGGCCCTTGCAGTATTCGCGCAGACGCGTCCACTGGTCGAAGAAGAGGAACTGCTTGAACTTCACCTCCTCTATCTGTGCGGCGAGCACTCGGCGCGCTTCGTCTAAAGCCGCCGGGTCGCGGCGGACGAGGGGCGCGTCCCAGTCCGTCCACGAAGCCTCGCCGTGCTCGCGCTTGAGCGAGCGGTAGAGGGCGTAGTCGTCGAGCCAGTTGGCGGCCGCCCGCTTGAACTCCCCGAAGGCGGCGGCCGTGACGGCCGGCTCGGTGCGCTTGAAGTTCTCGAAGGCCTCCTTGAGCAGGGCCTCCTTGTGCGGGAACGCCTCGCCGTACTCGACGCGGTCTTCAGGCAGCGCGGGCAGACCTTCGAGAGCGCCGGGCGCGAGCAGGCCCTGTTCGACGAGCAGCTCGGGGCTGACGAGCAGCGTGTTGCCGGCGAAGGCGGAGAAGCACTGGTACGGCGAGTTGCCGTAGCCCGTCGGGCCGAGCGGCAGGACTTGCCAGAGACTCTGGCCGGAGGCAGCGAGGAAGTCCACGAAGCGGTAGGCCTCGTGCCCGAGGTCGCCGACGCCGTGGCGGCCCGGAAGGCTGGTCGGGTGCAGAAGGATGCCGCAGGCTCTTGGGAAGCTCACCTTTACCTCGCGCGTATTTGGGTTACCTGAAAGCTACAACAAATGCCCGGCGACGGCAACGGGAAAAAGGCGGAAGCCCGACCGTAAGGGAGGGCGTCTGTTTTCCGCCAAGGCACAAGCCGAGTAAGACGTACGCCCTCCCTTACGGTCGGGCTTCCGCCTGGTTGAGTTTGTAGAAGACGGCCGACTTCGCCGGCACGTTCAGCTTCAAAACGCCCGCCGTGACTGCCGGGCTATCTTTAACCCCGAGGAGCGGCGAGAGACGCGCGCCGTCGCGCAGGCCGAGGTAAGCGGCCGGGACGCTCAACTCCTTCGGCGCGGCCGAGCGGTTGAGGGCGACGACGACCGTCTCCGACGCGTCGCGGCGCGCGTAGGCGTAGGCGTCTTCGTCGAAGTGCAGGTCGAGCATCGCGCCGCGGCGCAGCGCCGTGTGCTCGCGGCGCAGGCGCAGGAGGTCGCGCGTCCACTCGTACATGCGCTGCTCCGTGGGCGTGCGCGCCCCTCTGGTGAAAGCGTCGCGCGCATCATTGGGGAAGCCGCCGGGGAAGTCGCGTCGGTTGTCGGGGTCGTCGCCGCCCTCCAGAGCTATCTCCTCGCCCGCGTAAACTTGCGGCGTGCCGCGGATGGTCAGCGTGTAGGCGAGGTGCAGCATCGCGCCTTCGAGCGTCGCGCCGGGCAGGGACATGAAGCGGGGCGTGTCGTGGTTGTTCGCCATCGTCACGAGCCGCGAAGCGTCCGGGTAGAGCGAGTCGGAGCGCAGGACGTTGCGAAGGTCTGAGGCGGGCCGCTTGCCCGTGAAGACGCCCCGCGAAACGTCCCACGCGGGGAAGTCGAAGACGGCGTCGAGGTTCGTGTCAACCCCGTCCCAACCCTTCCGCCCGCCGACGAAGTAGCTGGTGTGGACGGGGTCTTCGCTCCAGACCTCGCCGACCATCCACATCGAAGGGTACTGCCGGTCGAGCGCGGCGTTGAGGTCGCGCAGGAAGGGGCGCGGCATGTACTGCGCCGTGTCCTGGCGGATGCCGTCGATGCCGGTCACGCCGACCCACCAGAGCGAGTTCTGTATCTCGTAGCGCGCGACCTCTGGCTGCTCCTGGTTCATGTCGGGCAGGTCGTCCGAGAACCAGCCGTCGAGCGTCTTGCGCCGCTCGGCCTCGGGCGCGTGCGGCGAGAGCAGCATGTCGCCGCGGAAGGGGTTGTGCACGTGTTTGTCGAGCGTGCCGTGGAACCAGTCGGGGAGCGGCGGGTCTTTCACCCACGGGTGCTGCGAGCCGACGTGGTTGGCGACCTGGTCTTGTATGACCTTGAGGCCGAGCGCGTGCGCCTTCTCGACCAGCTCGCGCAAGGTCTCCATTGTGCCGAAGCGGTCTTCGACCGCGTAGTAATCGACGGCGTGGTAGCCGTGGTAGTACGTGTTCGGGCACCAGGGCTTGTCGCAGCGGTTGACGCCATTCCAGTTGTCGTACCACGGCGTCATCCAGACGGCCGTCACGCCCAGCTCTTTCAGATAAGGAAGTCTGTCGATGACGCCGCGCAGGTCGCCGCCGTGCCACGCGCGCGCGTTAGCGCGGTCGTTGGCCTCGGGCGGCGAGTCTTTGGGCGCGTCGTTCGAAGGGTCTCCGTCCGCGAAGCGGTCGGGCATGATGAGGTAGATACAGTCGTCGTTCGTGATCCCTTTGAAGTGTGTCGCGGGGTCGAGCGGCGCGTTGACGCGGAAGTTGAAGGTCGTGTGGTTGGCATCCGCGCTCATGCCGCCAGACACCCGGAACGTGTAATCGCCGGGGCGCGTGGCGGGGTCGATGTGGATATCGACAAAGAGGTAAGTGCCCGTCTCGTTCGAGCGCTCGCCCGAGGCCCTGAACTTCCCACCGGGCGGCGGCGACACCTGCGCACCCCTGAGGTTGTTCCCGCGGATGAGCAGTCGCACGGGGTTGATGGTGTGGCCGGCCCACCACGAAGGGGGCTCCACCTTGTCCACACGGAAGGGGGCGTCCTGCGCGCGCGCGAACGCGGCCGCCGTGAGCAGCAGCGCGAACGCGGCGAGCGAGAGAGAGAGAGCCTTCTGCACCTTCGTTCTCATCAGACTCAAGTCCGCGGGGATAGCGGTTTCGCCTTAACGTTTAAGCGTGCGCACGTAGGCGACCGCCGCGGCGATGTCCTGCCGCGAGAGCTTCTTCTTGAAGGCCGGCATCTGGCCGCGGCCGTTCGAGACCGAGGCGATCATGCGCGCCGTGCTGCGCTGGCGCTGCCACGCCGGGTCGGTCATGTCGGGCGGCTCGACGATCTCGGCCAGGCGCGTGTGGCCCGCGCCGTCCGCGCCGTGGCAGCGGACGCAGCTGGACGTGTAGACCTCGCGCCCGCGCGCGACCTGCGACTGCGCTCCGCCCTTCTTCTGGGCCGCCGCCGAGTAGCCCGAGACCGCCGCCGTCGCGCCCAACAAACAGGCGACCGCCAAAGACATAAATACTTTCATGCTCTTCATGCGAGGAATCTTAAACTCCCTAAATCTGTTTCGACGAATCAGGGGGCCGGCGGCCTCGCCGTGTTGCCCTGCGCGGGCAGCGCGACCGAAGGCTCTGGGAGCGGCTGCTCTTCGGGCGGGCGCGGCGTCGCGCCCTCGGCGGTCGCGTCCTGCCCGGCCTTGCGCGCGCCTTCGAGACGCTGGAAGAGGGCCAGCTCGTCCTTCGCCTCCGAACTCTTCTTCAGGCGCGAGAGCGCAAGGAAGAGCTGGTAGTGCACGCCCGGGTCTTTCGCGTTGAGCGCCTCCGCGTCGCGCAGGACGGGCACGGCCTCCTCGTAGCGCTTCACGCGCACGAGCAGCCGGCCGAGGTCGTAGCGCGGCGGGTAGAGCTTCGCGTCGAGCGCGATGGCGCGTTTGAGCAACTGCTCCGCCTCGGCGTCCGCGCCGCGCTGGATGGCGATGTAGCCGAGGTTGGCGTACACGTCCGCGCTGTCGGGCTGCAGGGCGAGCGAGCGACGGAAGGCGGCCTCGGCGTCGTCGTAGCGCCCCTGCCCGCGCGCCGCGTAGCCGACGAGGAACTGCACCTGCGGCACGTCGGGGAAGCGGCGCGCGGCCTCCTCGTAGACGGCGCGCGCCTGCTCGTAGCTCTGCCGGCGGAAGTGCACCGCGCCGAGCCTTACGTAGTAGACGAGCTTCGAAGGGTCTTGTTGGACGGCGCGCTCGTAGAAGGGGACGGCGCCGGCCGCGCGCCCGACCTTCGAAAGCTCCTCGCCGATCATGAAGTTCGCCTCCGGGTACTCGGGGCGGACTGCGAGCGCCTTCTGCCAGTAACCGAGCGCCGCCTCGCTCTGCCCGCGCGCCGAGGCGACGAGGCCGAGGCGGTAGAGCGGCTCCGCCTCGCCGGGGCGAAGTGCGGCGGCGGCTTCGAGCGCGCGCGCGGCGGCGTCGTAGCGGTCGAGGTTGTAGCGCGCGATGCCTAAGTTATAGAGCACCTCGTACGTGTTCGGCCGCAGCGCGTCGGTGCGCTCGAAGAGGCGTGCCGCGTGCTCGTACGCGCCGCCTTGCGCGAGCGCGAGTCCGAGCGTGAAGAGTGCGCGCGGGTCTTCGCCCGCGCCGCGCTCGACCACGTCGATGAGCTTCGAGGCCTCTTCGGCGCGCCCCGCGCCGAGGTACGCGCGCGCGAGCATGAGCAGGAGCGAAGGGTCTACGCGCGTGTCGGCCGGCGGCTCGCCCGCGCGCACGCCCGCGGCGCGTTCGAGCAACGGGACGGCGCGGTCGTAGTCGCCGCGCCCGGCGTAGATGGCCCCGAGGTTGTAGACCGACTGCGAGTGGTCGGGCGCGAAGCGCAGCACCGTCTCGAAGGCCTCGACGGCCTGGTCGAGCCTGCCCGTGCGCGCGAGCAGGACGCCGAGGTTGGCCTGCGCGGGGACGCTCTTCGGGTCGAGGCGGATGGCCTCGCGGTACTCGCGCTCGGCCTCCGCGGCCCGGCCGCGCTGGTCGAGGATTACGCCGAGCAGCGTGCGCGCCTGCGCGTCGCGCGGCGATGCGGTGACGACCTGACGCGCGCGGGCCTCGGCCTCTTCGAGCCTGCCCGCCTGCAAGAGCGCCGCGGCCTCGCCGAGCGCCGCGGCGTTGTCCGCGGCGGGCTTCACGCTCGCGGGGCGCGGCGGCGGCTGCCGCGCGGGGCGCGCGGCCTTCTGCGCCGCGGCGGTCGCGCAGAGGCACGCGGCCGCCGCGCAGAGGGCCGCGGCCCGCGCGCCGAGTCCCGCCGAAGAGTTCCCTTCCCGAAAAGTCATCCGAAAAAAAGGCGGGCCTTTAGTGCGCTTCCATCGCGCGCTTGAACTTCTCCTCGTCGCCGGGCGTGACTTCGACCAGCTTGCGGGCGAGGGTCTTGGCGGCGAGTTGGCCGTTGCCCGCGACACGCTCCGAGACGAAGCCGACGCGGACGCGGTAGCCCCCGGCCCCGGCGTCGTCGCGCCACCAGAAGCGTTCGAGCTTACGGTCGCTCGTGTAGCCTATCTGGTAGCGGCTGTCGTAAGCCTTGCCCATGACGAGTTGCCCGACGGCGGTGTCGCTCGTCCCGGCGCCCCCCATCGAGCCCGTCGGGGCGAGGCGCAGGTCTTCGTAGGACGGCGGCGCCGCGTAGGTGAGGACGACCTCCTTCACCCACTTCCCTTCGGCGAAGACTATCTGCAACTCGCCCTGCGGGAGCTTCCTGTAGAGGACGCGCACGTCCTTGCCTTCGTTGCGCTTCGCGTCGGGCCGCTCCTCGCCCGGCTTGCGCTTCGCGTTGACGAAGACGGCCTGGAGCGCCGTCGGGATGTCCATGCCGACGCGCACGCCGAGTATCTCCGGGTCGTGCTCGTCGGGCGCCGAGGTCTGCGCGCGCGCGGCCGCGGGCGCGGCGAGCGCGAGCAGGAGCACGGCGGCCAGCTTCGTCGTCTGCGACAGTCTCTTCTTCATGTCCCTCATCCGTTCAGCTTAAGTCGCCGCGCGCGGGTTTCTCAAGCCGCGCCGCCGCCGCCAAAGAGAGGGGGCGGCGGGCCGGTAGAGCCTGCCCGCCGCCCCTGTAATGTCCCGGCCCCGCGGGTTAGAAGATCAGCTTGATGGAGAACTCCATCTGCCGCCGCCGCTGCTCGCTCACGTCGCGGCCGAACTCGCCCGTGTTGCCGAGGTCGCCGTTCGGGTGCGAGCGGTTGACGCGGTTCAGGACGTTGAAGGCCGTGAAGCGGAACTGCGCGGCGAAGTCCTCGCTGATCCAGCGGATGGGGAAGTTCTTGAAGAGCGAGGCGTCCCAGTAGAACTGCTGCCGGCCGCGGAAGACGTTGCGGCCGAGCGAGCCGATCCTCGGAGAGCCGTTATCGTTGGGGTCGTCGCCGGCAAAGACGAGCGTCCGCGCCCGCCGGAAGGCCAGCGGGTTCAACTCGCGGCCCACCGCGCGGTCGGCCGCCGTCGGCGTCGGGTCGCCGATGAGGTCCACGCGCCCGCCGTCGCTCGTGACCGTGTAGACCGGGCCGCTCTGCCACGTGACGATGTTGTTGAACTGGAAGCCGCCGACGAAGAAATCCACCGCCTTCGGCAGGTCCTTGCCGTACGAGCGGCCGCGCCCCAGGGGCAGGTCGTACACGTCGGCGAAGGTGAAGCGGTGGCGCACGTCCGTGTCGGAGTTGCCGCGCTCAAGCTCGGGCCGGAGCGGGTCGTCCGGGCCGCAGTCGCGCGGGCCCGCGCCGTTGCCGCAGATGCCGCCCGGCGAGTCGTCGATGGCGTGCGACCAGGTGTAGCTCGAAATGATCGAGAGGCCGCGCGAGTAGCGCTTCTCCAGCTTCGTCTGCAACGAGTCGTAGCGCGAGCTGCCGCCGTAGCGCGTGGCGATGACGGTGCCGATGCCGGCCACCTCGCGCGAGCCGGGGCCGCCCTGGTCGCGCGAGGTGCCGATGTTCTGGACGAGGAGCAGGTTGCGCCCCGCCGAGCCGACGTAGGCGACCTCGGCCAGCCAGCTCGGCCTGAACTCCCACTGCCCCGTCAGGTTGTACTGGTGGAAGAAGGCGTCGGTGCGGTTCGGGTCGTTGTAAAGGAGGTTGCGGTCGGTCGGCGCGGCGAAGCGCGTGCCCCGCGCCGCCGGGATGACGGTCGCCACGGGGACGCCCACGTCGAAGAGGTTGCGGACGAGGAGGGCGGGGTTGCAGCCGCCGGGGTTCGTGATCGGGTTGCAATTGTAGCTCGACGCGCCCCCGCCGGGGTTCGAGGTCAGGGGCTGCTGGCCGCTCACGTCGGTCGAGTAGACGATGCCGTAGCCGCCGCGCAGCACCAGCGTGTGGTCCGACTTGAAGCCGCTGTATGCGAAGCCGATGCGCGGCCCGAAGTTGTTCTTGTCGGTGTTGGCGAGGTCGCGCCCGCCCGGCGCGTTCTCGCCCGCGGTGATAATGGTGCGCGTCGCCGGGTCGAAGTTCGACTGCTGGTCGAAGCGCTCGGTCGGCGCCGTGAAGATGTCATAGCGCAGGCCGAGGTTCAGGGTCAGGTTCGGGGTGGCCTTCCAGTCGTCCTGGACGAAGAAGGCGATCTCCTTGTTCGACTGGAAGTAGGGGCCGCCCGGGTCGCCGCGGGTGATGAAGCCGGGTCGGTAGCCCAGGAGGAAGTTGGCGAGCGAGGAGCCGGTGTCGTTCGGGCCGATGCCGTTGTAGTTGCCCGAGACGAAGCCGCTGCCCGTCGTGCCGTACTGCGTGTTGGTCTTCGTCCCGCCGTTGCGGCCGCCGTCGTAGTTCGAGTTCTGGCGCACGCGCAGGTCGCCGCCGACCTTGAAGGTGTGGTTGCCCTTGACGACCGTCACGGCGTCGGCGAAGTTGAAGTTGTTCGAGAGGAAGTAGAAGGGGCCGCCGTCGCCCGTAAACTCGGTGGCGCGGTCGGTGCCCGTCAGCTCGTCCACGATGCCGAAGAGGATGATGCCGCTCGACGTGGGGCCGAGGTTGATGTTGCGCGCGCCGAGGTTGGCCGAGACGTTCGGGTCGAAGCCGCCCGTGCCGTTGACGCCGGTGTTGAAGATGCCGATGTCCACGCGCGTGAAGCCGAAGCGCGCGTCGTTGACGATGGACGAGCCGAAGGTCTGCGTGTCGCCCATCGTGAAGCCGCGCGAGTTGCCGAACTCGTCGCCCGCCGAGGGGCCGGCCGGCAGGTCGTTGCCGTTGGGCGAGGCGCCGAGCGGGAAGAAGTTGTCGCGCTGGCGCGCGCTCTTCGAGCGGCTGTAGCGGGCGAAGAAGGAGTTGCTGTCCGTGACGCGGTGGTCGATCTTGACGTCGTAGCTGTCGAGGTTGTAGCCCTCCTTACGGTTCACCTGGTAGTTGCGCCCGGCGCCGGGCAGGTTCGGCAGCGGGAAGGCGTTAACGTAATTGAGGGCGAACGGCGAGAAGGCACCGCACGAAGGGCAGTTGCGCAGGTCGTTGCCGGGGACGGGCGTCCCGTTGGGCGCGAAGATCGTCCCTTGCGGGGCGGTCACGGTGCCGCCGTTGGCCAACTGGTAGACGCGCGACGTGCCGGGCCGGAGCAGCTCCGAGAAGTCGCCGACGCGCATCCTGGCGGTCGGGACGGGGACGGCGGAGAGTCCCTCGCCGGCGCCGAAGATGGGCGTCTTGTTGCGCCGCTCCTCGGTCGAGAAGAAGAAGAAGGAGCGGTTGCGCCCGTCGTAGAAGTAGGGCGTGCCCTCGCCGAAGCGCGGCAGGAAGATGGGGCCGCCGACCACCCCGCCGAAGTTGTGCGTCACGTAGTTGGGGACGCTGTTGTTCACGCCGCCGTTGTCGTACCGCGAGGCCGCGGCCGAGAGGAAGCGCCCCTGATAAATTTCGTAGGCCGTGCCGTGGACTTCGTTGCCGCCCGACTTGAACGTCGTCTGCACGATGCCGCCGCCCGCGCGCCCCGACTCGGCCGAAGGCACGCTCGTCTCGATCTTGAACTCGGCGATGGCGTCCGGGTTCGGGAAGATGGCGATCTGCCCGAACTGCGCCTCGTTGTTGTCCACGCCGTCGAGCGTGAAGTTGTTGTTGGTGGCGCGCGCGCCGTTGACGACCATCACCGAGCCGCCCGACTCGCGGAAGCGCGTGGACTCCGTGTTGTTCTGCCCGCCGCCGCCCGCGACGAAGTTGCCGCCGCCGCCGAGCAGCCCGAGGTTCGGGCGCGTCACGCCCGGCGAGAGCGCGGCGAGCTGCGTGAAGTTGCGCTGCGTGAGGGGGAGGTCTGTGACCTGCTTGCCCGTGATGAGGTCGCCGCGGACGCTCGTCTCCGTCTCGGCGAGCGGCGCCTCGGCCGTCACGGTGACGGTGCCGCCGCTCACGGCGCCGGTCGTCAAGACCACGTCCACGGCCTGGCGCGCGGCCGTGTCGAGCTTGACCTGGTCGATGGCCGACTGGTTGAAGCCGGAGGCGTCGACGGTGACGCGGTAGACGCCCGGGTCGAGCGCGGGGATGGCGTAGGTGCCGTCGTCGCTCGTCGTCGCCTCGCGCGTCTGGCCGTCGGCGACGTTCGTCACCACGACCTTGGCGCCCTTGACGACCGCGCCGTTCGGGTCGGTGACCGTGCCCGTGATGGTGCCCTTGTTCGACTGGGCCGTCGCGGCGAAGGCGCAGGCGACGACGAAGAGGGCGACGCAGCCGGCGCGCAGGAATGTACGAGAGACTTCGCGGAGTGTAGTCATAACAAACCTCGATTACGGACGGACAAGGGGCGCCCGTCTGCCAAGAACCGAAAGCCGCAGACTCACACCAAAACTGACAGGTGTGCGACGGCCTCTGGCGTAAGGCCGTCTAAACGTTTGAGAGCGTTTGCGAGAAAAGAGTTTTTAACTTTGACCGTTTTGACCGTTTGTTGCCTGTCCGAACGAAGTCTCTTTTAATACAGATTCGGAAGACTGTCAACGTATTTCTCTACGCCGCGCGCCGGCCTCTAATCTTTAAGCGACTTCCCGAGCGACCTCTTCGACTCATCAATCAACTCGTTATTGCGCTCGTAGGAGTGTGGCGCGTCCGCAGCTTCTTCGAGGCGCGGCGGGTAGATGCGCTCGCGGTAGACCGGGTAAGCTTCCGTGCGCAGGTGCGCGAGCATGTGGTGGCCGCGGCGCGCGGCGCGCTCGTGGCGGAGCGCCGAGATGTCCACGGGCGCGACGACGATGCGCTCGCCGGGGCCGGGGCTCGCCTCCGCGAGCACGCGCCCTTCGAAGTCCACGACCTGGCTTCCGCCCGGCCAGGAGTAGGGCGGGTAGTGCTTGAGGCTCGCGCCCTGGTTGGCGGCGACGACGTAGGCCGTGTTCTCAATCGCGCGGCAGCGGTTGACGACCGTCCACCAGTCCATCGGCGCCGTCGCGCCCCACGGGTCCATGTAGGCCGAGACCCTCACCAGCACCTCCGCGCCGTTGGCGGCGAGCTGCCGCATCGCTTCGGGGAAGAGCCAGTCGTAGCAGATGGCGCAGCCGATGCGCCCGATCTCCGTGTCGGCCACGGGGAAGAGAGGCTCTTCGTACCCTTCGACGTCGTGCGGGCTCGCGTGCACCTCGTAGGGAATCCACGTGTTCACCTTCCGGTACTTGTAGAGCACGCCCGCGGGGCCGATGAGGCAGGTCGTGTTGAAGACGACGCCCGGGTACTTGTTGTCGCGCTCCAGCATCGTCCCCGACTGGATGTAGACGCCGTGCTCGCGCGCCTTCATCTCCAGGGCCTCGGTGTGCTCGTTCGGGATTTCGACCGCGAGCTTCTCAAGCAGCTCCTTCACCGTCGGGAAGACCGGCGCGGCGTGCGCGAACTCCGGGAAGACGACGAGGCGCACCGGCAGGAACGGCGCCGCCCCCGCCACCGCCGAGTCGATCATTGAAAGCATGCGCTCCGTGTTGCGCCGCATCTCGCGCCGCTCCACGGGGTTCGGCATGTCCGTCTGACACGCCGCGACAGAGTAACGAATGTGCTCCATAAGGCTCCTGGATTTTATACGCGATAGAAAGAAGGGAGCGGGTGGATTCTAACCACCGCGGCCCTCGTCTGTCACCTTCGGGAAGCGTGCGCCGGGGGTTGAAACCTTACTCGCGCGGGTTGCGTTTGACTGTCGGCGCGGGGTGGTCTAGCATCTGCGCTCCCGCTCTTCCGTTCGGCATAAGGCGATTGGATTTCATCCGAAAAATCGTAAGCAGAAGACCTCGAACGCGCGGCCGCAGACGTGTCTGTGACGGCGCGCCCCACCTTCCCACAGGAGTCCTTTATGAAACGCACACGACCCTCGGCGCTCTTGCTGTTCCTGCTCTCCGTCTCGACGCTGACGGGAGGCATGCCGCGCGTGGCTAGGGCGCAGTCGAACAGTCCGGCCGTCTCGCTCGACACGCTCGCCGAGGGCAAAGCGGTCGGCGGCTTCCGCGCGGAGGCCGTCTACCTCAACGACTCGGACAAGCCCTTCGGCGCGCGCCTCCGCCACTCGCGTACCGGCTTCACGCTCGACTACCTGCAGATTCAGTCGGTGCCGCAGGTCTTCATGTGGGTCAACTCGTTCCCCACCTCCGAGCACGGCGAGCCGCACACGCAGGAGCACCTGCTTTTGGGCAAGGGCAACGTCGGGCGCGCGCACGCCGGACTCGAAAGCATGTCGCTCGCCGGCTCCAACGCCTTCACGCAGCAGTGGCGCACCTGCTACCACTTCCACACCGCGGCCGGCCCCGACGTCTTCTACCAGCTCTTCGAGAGCCAGCTCAACGCGCTCCTCCACCCCGACTACACCGACGAGGAGATACGGCGCGAGGTGAGCCACTGGGGCGTGAGCGAGAACCCCGCCGACAAGAAGCTCTCCCTCGAAGAGAAGGGCACGGTCTACCAGGAGATGCGGACGACCTACGACCGCCCCGTGAGCCGCCTCTTCCGCGCCGAGAACCAGATGGTCTACGGCCCGACGCACCCTTTGGCGATGTCCTCGGGCGGCTGGCCCGACTCCATCCGCGAGATGAAGCCGGAGGACATACGCAAGTTCCACGCGGACAACTACCGCCTCGGGAACATGGGCATGGTCGCCTCGTTCCCGAAGGAGATGCCGCTCGGCGAAGTGCTCGCGCGCCTCGACGCCGTCTTCAACCGGCTTGAGCCGAAGCAGGAGACCAGACACTTCACGACCGAGTCAGACCTCCCCAAGCCGAGCCCCGCGCCGGCCGGCACCATCCAGTTGGTCGAGTACCCGCACAAGAACGAGCAGCAGCCGGGCTGGGTCATGTTCGCCTACCCGGCGCAGCTCGACCTCGACACGAAGGAGAAGACGCTCCTCAGCCTCTTCCTCTCGAACGTCGCGGGCGACCCGACGACGAACCTCTACAAGATGTTCGTCGATTCGAAGACGCGCGTGGTGGAGACGGGCGCGAAGGGCGTCTTCGCATTCTTAGACGACGAGATGGTCGAGGGCAATCCGGTCTACGTCGGGCTGTCGGACGTGGCGCCCGCGAACATGACGGACGAGAAGATTCGGGACATCCGTCAGAAGATCATGGACGAGCTGAAGCGGGTCGCCGCGTTCGCGGACGGCTCGCCGGAGCTGAAGGAGTTCAACGAGCGGATGAAGAGCCGCGTCGTGCAGACGCGCCGACAGCTCTCGAAGCTCGTCAACTCGCCGCCGAACTTCGGCTTCCGCAACACGGACTCCGGCTGGATGACGCACCTCATCGACCTCAACCGCACGCCGGGCTTCCGCAAGTCTGTCACCCTGAAGCCGGAGCTGGCGGCGGTCGAGCAGGTCGTCTCTTCGGACAAGAACGCCTGGCGCGACCTGATCGCGCGTTGGAAGCTGACCGAGTCGGTGCCGTACGCCGTGGCCGCGAAGCCCTCGCCGCAGATGCTCGCGCGGGACGAAGCCGAGCGCGCCGCCCGCGCGCACGCCGAGGCCGAGCGCGTCATGAAGCGTTACGACGTGGAGGTCGAGCAGGAGGCCCTGCGCCGCTTCAAGGCCGACTACGACGCGGCGACCGCCGAGCTCGAAAGGCTCGCGGGCCAGTCGGCCTCGCTCAAGTTTTTGGAGAAGCCGCCGCTCACGCTCGACGACCAGCTCGACTACAAGGTCACGCGGCTCGCGGGCGGCGTCCCGCTCGTCGCGTCGAACTTCGAGAACATGACGAGCGCGACGACGGGCCTCGCGCTCCGGCTCGACGGCGTGCCGCAGGAGAAGCTCTTCTACCTCTCGGCGCTGCCGTCGCTCTTGACGCAGGTCGGCGTCGTCAAGGATGGGAAGCCGATTCCGTATGAGCAGATGAGCGAGATGCTCCGCAAGGAGATTCTGTCGCTCAACAGCTACTTCAGTACCAACTTCCGCACCGACCGCGCCGAGCTGGTCGTGCGCGGCGCGGGCAACGACGCGGCCGAGTCGCAGCGCGCGCTGCAGTGGATGAAGCTCGTCCTGACCTCGCCCGACTGGCGGCCCGAGAACCTCGCGCGCATCCGCGACGTGGTCGACCAGGTCTTGAGCGGGATGCGCAACCGCACGCAAGGCTCGGAGGAGTCCTGGGTCAACGACCCCGCGAACGCCTACTGGCGGCAGGACAATCCCCTGCTCCTCTCGACCTCCTCGTTCATGACGCAGGCGCACAACGTCCACCGCCTGCGCTGGCTCCTCAAGGACGCGGGCGCCGACCGCGAGGCGGTCGCGGCCTTCCTCGACGCGCTGGCCGCCGCGCCGAAGCAGAACGCGGAGCGCGAACACCTGAAGAACCTTCTGCTCTTCATGCAGAAGGGCGAGCTAAAGGATCGTTACTACAACGACCTGAAGTCCGCCTTCGGCAATCTTCCGGCGGGGGCGAAGGCGCTGGCCGTGGACGCCGCGAAAGACCTCGACCAGGTTTTGGCCGACGTCCCCGACGAGACGCTCGGCTCCGACTGGGACTACCTCGTCAGGGAGATTCGGAGCGACCTGCTCGTCCCGCCCGCGCAGGCGCTCTCGGAATTGAACGGCGTCCGCCAGAGTCTTCTGAAGACGGGCGGCGCGCGGATGTTCATGATCGGCTCGACGCCCGTGCGCGCGAGCCTGGAGCCGGGCGTGCGGGACATCCTCGCGGGCCTCCAGACCGCGCCGCACGCGCCCGCGAAGTACACGAACACGCGGCTCATCGAGTCGCGCGTGCGCGAACACGCGGCGGGCAAGGGCGCGCCGGTCTTCGTCGGCCTGGTCAACCCGAACACGCAGGGCGGCGTCTTCCTCAACTCCGCGCCGGCCGCGACCTACGCCGACGCGGACAACAAGGAGGCGCTCCTCGAATTCCTCGCCTCGCGCCTCTACGGCGGCGGCGGCGCGCACGGCATCTTCATCAAGACGTGGGGCGCGGGGTTGGCCTACTCGAACGGCCTCGGCGGCTCGCCCGGGCAGGGGCGCATCAGCTACTACGCCGAGCGCACGCCCGAGCTGCCGCAGACGCTCCGCTTCGTCATCGAGGAGCTGAAGAAGGCCAAGCCCGACCCCGGCCTCGTCGAGTACGCCATCGCCGTCGCCTTCTCGCAGTTCCGCTCGGCCTCTGGCTACGAGGCGCGCGGCGAGCAGATGGCGAGCGACCTCGCCGACAACGCCCCGCCCGACGCGGTGCGCAAATTCCGGCAGGGACTCCTGGAGCTGCGCAAGTCGCCGAACCTCTCGGACGAGCTGTTCAAGCGGATGAACGTGGTCTACGCGCGCATCCTGCCCGGCCTCGGCGCGAAGGTGTCGGACGTCGAGGGCGGCGTCTTCTACGTCATCGGCCCCGACAAGCAGCTCAACGCCTACGAGGAGTACCTCAAGACGGTCGAAGGGCCGGACGTGCGCATCTTCCGCGTCTACCCGCGCGACTACTGGATTCGGGCGAACCAGTAGGCAGTAGGCAGTAGGCAGTAGGCAGTTAAGGCAGGGAGAGCTTTAACAAAGCGACTTAAAAAAAGCGGAGGCGGCGAGTTAATGACCTCGTCGCCTCCGCTTTTTCTTTGGGCCGAACACGTGAAAGGCTTCTCGCCTTCAACTGCCTACTGCCATCTGCCTACTGCCTACTTTCGTCAGCCGAAGATGTCGCGCACCTTGTCGATGAGGCCCTTGTCGGAGAGGTCTTTCTCTTCGATCTGCGCGAGCTGTTCGAGGAGCTTGCGCTGCTCGCGCGTGAGGGTCGTCGGCGTGACGACCGTGACCGAGACGAAGAGGTCGCCGCGCCCGCGCCCGCCCAAGACCGGCATGCCGTGCCCCTTCAGGCGGAAGACCGTGCCGGTCTGCGTCCCGGCCGGCACCTTCAGACTCTCCTGCCCTTCGAGCGTCTGCACCGAGACCTCCGAGCCGAGCGCCGCCTGCGCGAAGGTGACGGGGACGGAGGCGTAGAGGTTGTTCCCCTGCCGCTCGAAGAGCTCGTGCTCCTTGACGTGGATGACGACGTAGAGGTCGCCCGCCGGGCCGCCCTGCGGGCCGGCCTCGCCCTCGCCCGCGAGCCTGAGCCGCGACCCCGTCTCGACGCCCGCCGGAATCTTCACCTCGATCTGCTTCTCGCGCTCGACGCGTCCCGCGCCCTTGCACTGCTCGCACGGCGTGCGGATGACGCGCCCCGCGCCGCGGCACTGCCCGCACGTGCGCGACACGGAGAAGAAGCCCTGCTGGTAGCGCACCTGCCCCGTCCCCGCGCAGCCGGGGCACGACTCGGGCTGCGTGCCCGGCGCCGCGCCCGCGCCCTTGCACGCGTCGCAAGCTTCGAGCCGGGGCACGCGCAGCTGCGCCGTCATCCCCTCGGCCGCCTCTTCGAGCGTCATCTCCAGGTCGTAGCGGAGGTCTGCGCCGCGCTGCGCCGCGCCGCGCCTGCCCGGAGAGCGCCCGCCGCCGAACACGTCGCCGAAGCCGAAGAGGTCGCCGAGGATGTCTTCGATGCCGCCGAACCCCTGCGCGCCCCAGTTGGCCTGCGCCCCGGCGGCGCCCACGCCCGCGTGGCCGAAGCGGTCGTAGCGCGCCCGCTGCTCGGCGACGGAGAGGACGGAGTAGGCCTCGGCCGCCTCCTTGAACTTCTCCTCGGCCGCCGCGTCGCCCGGGTTCTTGTCCGGGTGGTAGCGGACGGCGAGCTTGCGGTAGGCCGTCTTGATCTCCGCCTCGTTCGCGCCCCGGCTCACGCCGAGGACTTCGTAGTAGTCTCGTTTATTAGCCATCTGTCTGTGTCTATAAAAGGTAAAGTGACGAGTGACAAGTTAGAAGGGAAATTCTAACTTGTCACCCGCCACTTGTCACCCGGCACTGCTTTCGTCTCAGCGGCCGTTGTGCTCGACGACCGGGTTGAGCATCGCCATCGCGAGCTGCTGCGAGATGCGCTCCAGCTTCTGCGTGGCCTCAGAAATCGCCTCGACGTTCTCGCCCTTGAGCAGCTCCTCGCACTCGGCGAAGGCGTCCTGCGTGATGGCGCGCTCGCCCGACGAGAGCGACGAGCCGAACTCGTTGAAGGTGCGCTGCGCGTTGCGCAGCAGGCCTTCGAGCTTGGTGCGCTGGACGAGCAGCTCCTTCGCGCGGCGGTCGGCCTCGGCCGAACTCTGCGCCTCGGCGATCATGCGGTCGATCTCGTCGCCCGAGAGCCCGGAGGTGGGCGTGACCTTCATCTGCTGCTGCCGCCCGCTCGTGCGGTCGGTGGCCGAGACTGAGAGGATGCCGTTCGCGTCCACCTCGAACGTCACTTCGATCTGCGGGCCGCCGCGCGGCCCCGGCGGGATGCCGACCAGCTCGAACTTGCCTAAGGAGCGGTTGTGCTGCGCGATCTCGCGCTCGCCCTGCAGGACGTGAATCTCGACCGAAGACTGGTTGTCGACGACCGTGGTGAACGTCTGCGAGTTGTGGAGCGGGATGGTCGAGTTGCGCTCGATGAGCTTGTGGAAGAGGCCGCCGCGCGTCTCGAGGCCGAGCGAGAGCGGGAGCACGTCGAGGAGCACGATGTCCTTCACGTCGCCCGTCAGCACGCCGCCCTGGATGGCCGCGCCCATCGCCACCACCTCGTCCGGGTTGATCTCGGCCGAAGGGTCTTTGCCGAAGATTTCGCGCACGGTGCGCGCGATGATGGGCGAGCGCGTCTGGCCGCCGACGAGCAAGACCTTGTCGATGTCCTTCGGCTGGAGCTTCGCGTCCCACAGGGCCTTCTGGCAGGGCTCGACCGTGCGCTCGACGAGGTCGGAGATGAGCCCCTCGAAGGTCTCGCGGCTGAGGGTCTTGCTGAAGTGCTTCGGCCCCGAGGAGTCGGCGGCGATGAAGGGCAGGTTGATGTTCGTCTCGGAGAGCGAGGAGAGGTCGCACTTGGCGCGCTCGGCCGCCTCCTTGAGGCGCTGCAGGGCGAGGCGGTCGCCGCGCAGGTCGATGCCGGTCTCCTCGCTGAACTGCTTGACCATCCAGGCGATGATGCGCTCGTCGAAGTCCTCGCCGCCGAGGAAGGTGTTGCCCGAGGTCGCCAACACCTCGTAGACGCCGTCGTTGATTTCGAGGATCGAGATGTCGAACGTGCCGCCGCCGAGGTCGTAGACGGCGATGCGCTCACTCTCCCCTCTCCCCAAACCATAAGCGAGCGCCGCGGCCGTCGGCTCGTTGATGATGCGCTCGACGCGGAGGCCCGCGATCTTGCCGGCGTCTTTGGTCGCCTGCCGCTGCGTGTCGTCGAAGTAGGCGGGGACGGTGATGATGGCCTCGGTCACCGGCTCGCCGAGGAAGTCTTCGGCCGCGGCCTTCAGGCGCTGGAGGACGATGCCGGAAATCTCCTGCGGGCTGTAGACGCGCCCCTGCACCTGGATTCGCGCGTCGCCGTTCGACGCCTCGACGATCTCGAAGGGCGAGGTCTCGCGGGCGCGCACCACCTCGTCCTCCTTGTGCTTGCGGCCGATGAGGCGCTTGACGGCGTAGATGGTGTTGGCGGCGTTGGTCACGGCCTGGCGCTTGGCGATCTGGCCGACGAGGCGCTCGCCCTTGTCGGTGAAGCCGACCACGGTCGGCGTGGTGCGCCCGCCCTCTTTGTTCGGCACGATCTGCACCGCGCCGCCTTCGAGCACGGCCACGCAACAGTTGGTCGTTCCCAAATCTATTCCGACTACTTTACCCATAACTTTTTCTCTCGCGAACGGTGAACGGTGACAAGAAAGGCGGGATGGTGGGAGAGTTTAGGCCGTGACGAGTCGGGCTTGACTCGTCACGGCTGGCGGTTGACGGTCTACCCCCTGGTCGCGACCTTGACCATCGCGGGCCGAATCAGCTTGTCGCCGAGGCGGTAGCCGCGCTGCATCTCCTGCGTGACGGTGTCGGCCTCGTACGCGTCCGTCTCCTCGGTGGCGACGGCCTCGTGGACGTGCGGGTCGAAGCGCTCGCCGACCGTGGGGACGACCTCGACCCCCAAGCCTTCGAGCACGCCGCCGAGCTGGCGGTTGATCAGCTCGACGCCGTGGAGGAAGTGTCTGAACTCCTCCGACTCCTTCATCTCGACGACGCGCTCGGCGTCGAGCGCGCGCTGCAGGTTGTCGAGCACGGGCAGGAGGCGGCGGACGACTTCGCCCGAAGCGCGCTGGTAAGCCTCGGTGCGCTCGCGCTCGGTGCGCTTGCGGAAGTTGTCGAAGTCGGCCGTGCGGCGCGCCAGCTTGTCCTGCCACTCCTGCCGCTCGTCCGTCAGTCTTTTCAGCTCGCCCTCGACGCGCTTCAGCTCGGCGCGCGTGGCGATCAGCTCGGCCACCTGCGGGCCGGAGCCGCCCGCGGCGTTGCGCGTCGGCTCCGAGGCGGTGCCCGAAGCGCCCCCGCCCCCCTTCCCTTCCGGGTCGGAGTGCGAGACGGTCGTGTCCTGGTCTGTGCGGCTGCGCGGCAGCTCCGAAGGGTCTGTGCTGCCGGGGACGCCCGTCTCGCCCGAGCCGGTCTCGCCCGCCTGGCCGTCCTCGATGCGCCGCGACATCTCGGTCGAGTCGTCGTAAGAGGACTGGCGCCCGAGTTCGTCCGGCGTCAGGTTCTCGACCGGCGTGCCCGCGTCCGGCTTCGAGTTCTCCTCGTCGCCGACGAAGCGCACGGGTATGCGATTCGGCTTCCGCCCGCCCTTGTTTGTGTCCGATTGAGTCATCCCTTTTGAAACCCTCTTCCCCGAAGCCGAAACGAAGTTCGAATGAATTAAGAGTGGGCCGCCTCGCGCAGCACGCGCTCGACGAGGCGCGCGACGTAGTTGACGGCGGCCATCGTGCGCGCGTACTCCAGACGCATCGGCCCGACGACGCCGACGGTGCCGCCGACGAAGCCGTCGGCGACGCGGTAAGGCGCGGTGATGAGCGCGCAGGACTGCAACTGCGGCGCGCTGTGCTCGCGCCCGATGACGACGTGCACGTCGCCGAAGACAGGCTCGCGCGCGATGCACTCGTTCAGAATTTTGACGAGCCGCGACTTGGCCTCGAACGTGCGGAAGAGTTCCCGCAGACGCTCGACGTCCGAGAAGTCCGGCTTGGCGAGGATGTTCGAGGCGCCGTCAATGTACACGTCGCCGGTCTCGCCCTCGCCGCCCTCGGTGCTGCGCTCGAACAGCAGCACGGCGTTTCTCAACAGTCGGTCGTAGAGCGCCTTCTCCTCGCCCATCAGCGCCAAGACCTCCGCGCGGATGGCCTGCAAGGTCTTGCCCGAGAACTCCGCGTTCAGGTAGCGCGCGGCCGACTCGAGCTCGTCGTGAGTCAGGCGCTCGTCGATGCGGATGATCTTGTTCTGGACGACGTTCGACGCCAGCACCAGCACGACGAGGATGCGCCCGTCCGAGAGCGGCAGGAACTCTATGTGTTCGAGGCGGCTGTCGGCCACCGGCGGCGAGACGACGATGCCGACGTTCTCGGACAGTTCCGACAGCACGTGCGAGACCTTCTCCATCAACCTCGAAGGCTGCGCGAAGGCGTCGGACGGGAGCCCCAGCCCGCGGTCTATGGCCGAGATGTCCGCGCGCGACAGCCGCGCGTCGCCGATGAAATGGTCGACGTAAAAACGATAGCCCTTGTCGGTCGGCACGCGGCCCGCCGACGTGTGCGGCTGCTCGACCAGGCCGTGCTCTTCCAGCTCGGCGAGCACGTTTCTGATCGTCGCCGAGCTCCAACCCGCGCCGCCCGCGAAGCGCTCCGAGATGGAGCGCGAGGCCACCGGCTCGCCCGTCCGCAGGTGCTCCTTGATGACGGCCGCGAGCACGGCCTGGCCGCGCGCGTCGGGCGACCATTCGGCCTGCGTGGATTTTGTCGGAGCCAGGATTGCCATTGACTTAAACAGGGACGGCGAGCGGGGCTGCAAGGGGTACGGGCGAGCGGGGCGAACGTGGCCTCCGGCACCCATCTTAAATTGTTTACAGCCCCCACCCTACGGTGTCAAGAATTAAATTCCCCGCCACGCCGGAGGAGACTGCCGGCCGGCCGCCGGAGCGGCCCCACGATTATAACGAATCGCCGAAAACGCGCGCAAACCCCTCCCCCGCCGTCTCTTAAATCCTCTACGGACTCGACTTACAACGCCGTCTCGACAACAGTCTCACGCCGTCCGGGTTAAAGCGTTGCAGGAAAAGAGCTTGAGCACGGCCAGTTTCGCCCCCCTTTTAGTAGGCCGAGAGCCGCGGCCGGCCATTTATCGGGAAGTAAAAGGCTTAGCTTATGTCCGAAAACGACTGTTTGACGCCCCCTCCCGCACACTCTTAATATCGAGCACACACGCCGGTTACCGTGACGACAGTTTCCACCCGTCTCCCGGCGGCTTCCCGGTCGTAAAAAGCGGCGGACTCCCGGCAGGGTTAAAAGCTTATGCCCGACTCTCAACCACTGCTCAGCACCCTCTTCGCCGAAGCCTTCCGCACGCTCGCGCCCAAGCGCCCCGTGCCCGAGGTCGACGTGCGCTACTACCCTTACGCGGGCCTGAACCACACCATCCGCCTGCGCTCGGGTCGCGTCTACGTCCGGCTCTCCGACGTGTTCAAGTCGGCGCCCCTGAACGTCCACCGCGCGCTCGCCTTCATCCTCGTCTCGAAGCTCCTGCGCCGCAAGGGTGCGCCCTCGCTCTACGAGAGGGTCTACCGCGACTACGCCTTCTCGCCCGAAGTCCTGCGCGCCTCCGACCTCGCGCGCCGGCAGCGCGGGCGCAAGATGGTCTCTTCGGCGCAGGGCCGCGTTTATGATTTGGGACGGATGTTCCAGCGCTTGAACCAGCGCTACTTCGACGGAAGGTTGGAGCGGCCCACGCTCACCTGGTCGCAGCGCCGCACGCGCACCATCCTCGGCCACCACGACGACGTGCACGACACCATCGTCATCAGCAAGACGCTCGACAGCGAGGACGTGCCCGAGTGGTTCGTCGAGTTCATCCTCTACCACGAGATGCTCCACATCAAGCACCCGGCGCGCCTCATCAACGGCCGGCGCTACTACCACACGAAGGCTTTCCGCACGGACGAGCAGCGCTTCCCGCACTACCACGAGGCGCAGCGCTGGCTCGACCAGGTGGCGCGCGACCGAAGGACTTTGCGCGCCCGCGCGGCCTGAAAATTTTTAGTGAACTTTCCCGACCGACCGACGTTTACACGCTCAGGAAGGTGGGCTCCTCCGGAAGAGCGGGCGGGCGACAGAAGACGACAACACTCCCTCCGTTGTCTCTTATGTCTCCCGCCCGCTCAAAGGTTTTAGGCCGTCCAAATTTTCCCACCCGCATCCCGGCTCACGGATTTCTTGACTCGCACATGCACGCGTGTTAGCGTCCGCCCTGTTCCCAAACAACCCGAACGGGATTTCAAATTTGAACTTTGAAATCTCAAACTCTTATTCCGCACACCGGAGGACTCTGCGCATGAGCGAGAAGGTTTTCAAAGGGGTCGAGATCGTCGGCACCTCCGACCAGAGCTTCAGCCACGCCATCGAGGTCGCGGTCGCGCGCGCGCGCCAGACGTTGCGCGAGCTCTCGTGGTTCGTCGTCGAGGAGATGCGCGGCGGCCTGCAAGCCGGGAGGCTCGAATACCAGGTCACGCTCCGCGTCTTCTTCAGGCTCGAAGCGCAGGACGCGGCCGACTCCGGCGGCACGCTCGTCTGAGTGTCGCGCGGCTGGACAAAGGGGCGCGGGCGTCGCTAGACTACGGGGTTTGCGAAAGGCGTCGCGGAGTCCTCTGTGCGGCCGCGCGGCACTTTCGGGTCAGACACGTCGAAATCTCAAACGCTATCGGAGTCAGAATTTTTTATGGCAATATCCGCGACCCAAATCCGGAAGGGCATGGTCATCGTCTTCGAGGGCAAGCCCTGCAAAGTCCTCGACGCGCGCCACCACACGCCCGGCAACCTGCGCGCGATGATGCAGACGAAGCTGCGCGACCTGCGCACGGGCAGCAGCTTCGAGCACCGCTTCCGCTCCGCCGACACCGTCGAGCGCGCCATGATGGAACAGCACGAGATGGAGTTCATGTACGCTGACGGCTCGCACTACCACTTCATGAACACGGAGAACTACGAGCAGACGGCGCTCTCCGACGAAGACCTCGGCGACATGGCGCAGTGGCTCCTGCCCGGCATGAGGATTCAGGCCGAGTACTACGAGGGCTCGCCCATCGGCATCGACCTCCCGGCCTCCATCGAGCTGACCGTCGTCGAGACCGAGCCGACGCTCAAGGGCGCGACCGTCTCGAACGTCAACAAGCCCGCCAAGCTTGAGAACGGCGTCACCATCTCCGTCCCGCCCTTCATCAACGAGGGCGACCGCATCCGCGTAGACCCGACGGAAAGCCGCTACATGGAGCGGGCGAAATAAATCAGGTGCTGGGTGCCGGGTGCTGGGTTAAAACCCGGTTCTTCCCCGGCACCCAGCACCCGGCACCCAGCACCCATGTATTTCCTGTACAGCATCCTCCTCGGCATCGGCGTCTTAGCGCTGCTGCCGAGGTTTCTTTTGGACGCGGCGCGGCACGGGAAGTATGCGGCGGGGTTGGCTGAGCGCGCCGGGTCTCTGCCGAAGTTCGACGCGGGCGGGCGTCCCGTCGTGTGGCTCCACTGCGTATCGGTGGGCGAGGCGCAGGCGGCGCGGCCGCTGGCGCGCGCGCTGCTGGAGGAGTACACGGGGCACACGCTCGTCGTCTCGACGACGACGCTGACGGGGCAGCGCGTCGCGCGCGAAGCGTTCGCGGGTCAGGCCGCGCTCGTCTTCTACTTCCCTTTCGACTGGGCCTGGAGCGTGCGCCGCGCGCTGCGCCGGGTGAACCCCGCGGCCGTGCTCCTGATGGAGACGGAGCTCTGGCCGCGCTTCTTCCGCGAGTGCAGGCGGCGCGGCGTGCCCATCGCGCTCGTCAACGGCCGCATCTCCGAGAAGTCTTTCGGGCGCTACAAGCTCATCCGCCCCTTCATCCGCCGCGTCCTCTCCGACCTCTCGCTCGCGGCCGCGCAGACCAACGCGGACGCCGAGCGGCTCTCCGCGCTCGGCGTCGCGCCCGAGCGGCTCCGGGTCACGGGCAACGTCAAGTTCGACATCGAAGAGGCGGCCGCGCGCCCGCTCACGGAAGAGCTGCGCCGGCGCTTCCGGTTCGACAGAGACCGCCCGCTCGTCGTCGCCGCCAGCACGCACGCGCCCGAGGAGCGCGTCGTCCTCGAAGCCTTCGACCTCCTGACCTCCGAGGTGAAGCGCCCGCGCCTGCTCGTCGCGCCGCGCCACCCGGAGCGCTTCGGCGAAGTCGCGTCGCTGCTTGAGGCAACAGGTCTGAGTTGGGCCAGGCGCACGGACGAACCGCGCGAGTCGGACAGAGACTGCGACGTGATACTGCTCGACAGCATCGGCGAGCTGCGCGCGGTCTACCCGCTCGCCGACGTGGTCTTCGTCGGCGGGAGCGTCGCGCCCGTCGGCGGCCACAACGTCCTTGAGCCGGCCCTCGACGCGCGCGCCGTCGTCGTCGGCCCGCACACCTCCAACTTCAAGGCCATCGTCGCCGCGCTCCTCGAACGCGACGCGCTCGTTCAACTGCCGCACACGGCAGACCAACGAGACGCCGCGCGCGAACTCGCGCGCGCGCTCCGCGAGCTGCTCGAAGACGACGTGAAGCGACGGCGCACTGGCGAGCGAGCGAGCGCCGTCCTCGAAGCGAACCGCGGCGCCACCGCGCGCACGGTCGAACTGCTCGCCCCACTCCTGAAACAGACACCGGATGCCAGAGGTCAGATGTTGGCCGAAGAGAAGACTCTGACATCTAACGTCTAGCACCTGACGTCTCGCCCTTATGTCGCTCGCACTGGCACCGCTCGGGATGCTCTACGGCGCTGTGACGCGGGCGCGCCTGCGCCTGTACCGCTCGGGCCTTCTGAAGAGCGAGCGGGTCGGCGTGCCCGTCGTGAGCGTCGGGAACCTGACGGCGGGCGGGACGGGGAAGACGCCTCTGGTCGAGTGGGTGGCGCGTGCGCTCCGGCGCGAGGGTTTGAAGACGTGCGTGCTGACGCGGGGTTACGGGCGCGCGGACGAGAGTCGCAGGGTCTTGGCGTCAGACGGCGGGCGCGTGCTGGCCGGGGTCGAGGAGTGCGGGGACGAGCCGAGGCTTCTGGCGGAGAGGCTTCTGGGCGTGGCCGCGGTCGTGTGCGACCGCGACCGCGTGGCGGCGGCGCGCTGGGCGCTCGAGGAGTTGGGGACGGAAGTCTTCGTCCTCGACGACGGCTTTCAGCACCTGCGCATCGCGCGCGACTTGGACATCGTGACCGTCGACGCGACGGCGCCGTGGGGCGGCGGCCACATGCTCCCGCGCGGCCGCCTGCGCGAGCCGGCGTCGGGGCTCGCGCGCGCAGGGTGCGTCGTCATCACGCGCGCCGAGTTGGCCGAAGACCTCGAAGGCTTGCGGGCGGAGGTCGCGCGTTTGAGCGGAGGCCGCGCGGCGGTCTTCGCGTCGCGCGTGCGGACGCTGGGGTTGAAGTCTCTGTCGGAAGCGGACGTGAAGCTTGAGAGTGTCAGGGCCGGGGCGGTCGGGGTCTTCTGCGCGGTCGGCAACCCTGCGGCTCTCTTCGAGCACCTGCGGCGGGGCGGGTTCGAGGTCTGTTACACGCGCGCCTTCAGAGACCACCACGCTTACGCGCAGGCGGACGCGGACGCCGTGTCGCGCGAGGCGTCGGCGCGTGGGGCGCGGGCGCTTTTGACGACGGCGAAGGACGCGGTGAAGCTGCGCGGGCTGGACTTCGCGCTCCCCTGCTACGTGGTCGAGGCGGGGTTGGAGTTCGACGACGAGGAGCGTCTGCTCGGCCTCCTGCGCGCGGCCGTGTCGGCGAAGTAAGACAATTAACCACAGAGACACAGAGGCACAGCTTGGGGCTCATCCCTCATCAAGCTGTGCCTCTGTGTCTCTGTGGTTAATTCTTAGTCGGGTTTGACGACGGGGCCGGGCGGGGCGTCGTCGACTTTGGGCGGCTTGTCCTCGCCCTCCTTGGGCTTGTCCTCTTTAGGCTTGTCCTCTTTGGGCTTGGGCGGCGCGGGCGGCGGCGGCTCGACGTTGGCGTTGATGTTGAGCGGCTTGTTGCGCTTCGGCGTCGGCGTCGGCGTGGGCGCGGCGGCGTTGTCGTCGTCCTGACCTTCGGCCGGCGGCCCTTCCTTCACCTCTTCAACCTTGCGCGGCTCCGGCGTGGCCGTGGTCGAGGGGTTCGGCTGTCCCCCCGCCGGGGTCGCCGTCAACGTACCGGCGGGGCCGGCGACGCCGGTCGCCGCTGCGGGCGTCGGCGTGCCGGACACGGTCGAGATGTTGCGCTCGGCCTGACCCGTAGGCGGCGAGATGGGCTGGACGGCCTGCCCGTTCGGGTCGGCCTGGAGCGGGGTCGCGTCCGGCTGCGCTTGCCCCGAAGAGACGCCGCGCCGCTGGAAGGCGAAGAAGACCGCGAAGATGATCGCGACGACGGCGACGGCCGGGATGGCGAGTCGCCACGGGTTGAAGGCAGGCTCGGCCGGGAGCGGCGCGACGGCCGGCGGCAGTTCCTCGCCGGTGGTCGCCGCCGCGGCGGCGACCACCGCGACCGCGGGGGCGTGGCCGGCGCTGACGACCGTCGCCTCGTCCTCGTCGGCGGCGTCGCGCCCGACGGTCGTGCGCACGGGCTCGTTGGGCGAAGTCGGCGAGCCGATGCGTTCGGTGTCGATGAGCGCGGCGACGCCCGCGGCAGGAGCTTCCGCGGCGGCCTCGGTCAGAGCCGCGGACAGATCGCCCGCACTCTGGAAACGGTCTTCGGGGCGCTTGGCGAGCGCGCGCGCGACCACGACGCCGACGGCGGCGGGCAGGTCGGGCCGCTCCACGAGGATGGATGGCGGCGGCTCCTGTATGTGCTTCATCATGATGCCCGTCGGCGAGTCGCCCGAGAAGGGGACGTGGCCGGCGAGCATCTCGTAGATGATGACGCCGAAGCTGTAGATGTCGGAGCGCGCGTCGATGCCGGAGGCCTGCGAGCACTGCTCGGGCGACATGTACTGCGGCGTGCCGATGATGAGGTTAGGCGCGGTCAGCCCCGGGTCGGTTTCGTGAACCGAGCGCTCGGTCTGCTGAATCTTGGCGATGCCGAAGTCCAGGACCTTGGCCCAGTCGCCGCCCGTCGCCTCCTGGAGCATGATGTTGTCGCTCTTGAGGTCGCGGTGGACGACGCCCTCGTTGTGCGCCGCGTCGAGCGCGCCCGAGACCTGGCGGACGATGCCGACGGTGCGTTCGAGCGTCATCGGCCCGCCCGAGCGCACGATGTCCTTGAGCGTGCGGCCGGGCAGGTACTCCATGACGAGGTAGACGATGCCGCTCTCCGACTCGCCGAAGTCCGTGACGTTGATGGCGTGCGGGTGCGAGATGCGGGAGGCGGCCTTGGCCTCGCGCGTGAAGCGGGCCACGATCTTGTCGTCGGCGGCGAGCGCGGGGTGCAGCACCTTGACGGCGACGACCTTCTCCATCAGGACGTGCGTGGCGCGGTAGACGCAGCCCATGCCGCCCTCGTCGATCTTGTCGTCGATGCGGTACTTGCCCGCGAGCACCTGCCCGATGAGGCGGTCTTCGTTGCCCTTGTGTTTGAGGACGGCTCCGTCCGCCGGACACAAGGTCGTCGTCTCGGCGTACTCTCTACCGCATGTCGGGCAACTCTTCATCGAGGATTAGGCCCCGCCTTCAGGCTCCGTTTTCAGGGGAGACCTGAGCGTATCACACCGCTTTCGCGCGGCGCAATATTACCGGCTCTGACCGTACATTGCGTTAGACATTCGACACCAATTCGGGACGCGCGGTTTAACACAGCTTCTGGCGCTCACCTTCCCTCCTCTGTTAAATTTCGGCGCATGACTCTGGCGCTGCGCGTCGAGAACGTGTCGAAGCAGTACCGCATCTATGCGCGGCCGGGCGACCGTCTGAAGGAGACTCTGACGCGCGGGCGACTGAAGCGACACCGCGAGTTCTGGGCCTTGAAGAACGTGAGCTTCGAGGTCGAGGGGGGGACGACGACCGGCATCATCGGGCCGAACGGCTGCGGGAAGTCCACGCTCCTGCAGATCATCGCGGGCACGCTCGAACCTACCGCGGGGAGCGTCTGGCGCGAGGGGCGCGTGGCCGCCCTGCTCGAACTCGGCGCGGGCTTCGACCCCGAGGGGACGGGCGTCGAGAACGTCTACATGAACGCCGCGCTGATGGGCCTCTCAAGGCGCGAGACCGAAAGGCTCTTCCCCGAGATAGAGCGCTTCGCCGAGATCGGCGACTTCATCCGGCAGCCGGTCAAGACCTACTCTTCGGGGATGTTCGTCCGCCTCGCCTTCGCCGTCGCCGCCAACGTCGAGCCGGACATCCTCGTCATCGACGAGGCGCTGGCGGTCGGCGACGCGGTCTTCCAGCACCGCTGCCTGCGCCGCCTCAAGGAGATTCAGGAGCGCGGCGCGACCGTCCTCTTCGTCTCGCACGACGCGGCGGCGGTGCGCGCGCTCTGCACGCGCGCCATCCTGATGAGCGCCGGCCGGGTGCTTTCGGACGGGCCGCCGATTGAAGTTCTGAACCATTACCAGAAGACCGTCATGGAGCGCGAGCAGGCTTACGAGGAGCGGGAGGCCGCGGCCGACGGGACGCTCGACGAAGAAGGTCGTGAAGTGACCGAGAGCTTCGCGCCGCCGCGCTACACGTACAGGCACGGGGACGGAAGCGCGGAGATCGTGAGCGCCGAGTTGCTCGACGCCGCGCGCAGGCCCGCGGGCGTCGTCGAGACCGGCTCGCCCCTGACGGTGCGCATGCGCGTGCGCCTCGGCCGCGACGTGGACGACGCCGTCTTCGGCTTCCTCGTCAACGACAGCCGCGGCGTCCACGCCTACGGGACGAACACGAAGGAGCAGCAGGTAGAGTTGGGGGTCTTGCGGCGCGGCGAGCTGGTCGAGGTCAGCTTCGCCTTCGACTGCTGGCTCGGGCTCGACCAGTTCTCCGTCTCGCTCGCCGTCCACAGCCTTGACGGCGTCAGCTACGACTGGCTCGACGGCGTGCTCTTCTTCCGCGTCACCAGCCCCGTCCTCGTCGAAGGCATCGCCAACCTCAACGCCACCGCGACCGCGCGCCGCGTCGGCGTGAGTAGAGAAGCAGTAGGCAGTAGGCAGATGGCAGTGGGCAGTTCAGAGCCTTGACTTGAGCAGTTGTAATCCTCAACCTTCATCACGCGGAGCGACTGCCCACTGCCATCTGCCTACTGCCTACTTTAATAACCCCGGAGGGGCTTCCAATGTCCGACGTAGAAGTCGAGAACACCTTACGCGAGATACGCGAGCGCGTGCTGGCGGACGCGCAGCGGCGCGCGCCCGCGCCGGCGCCCGCGGCGAACGGGGCGGGGCCGCCCGCGACGAACGGACACGCGGGGTCTTCGCCCGAGGCCCTGGCGCGCCTGGACGCGAACCTCGCGACGACGGCGCGCGCGTGGTCGCGCCTGCCGCCGCTCGTGAGCTACCGGCGCGGGGCGGCGGCGCGCTTCGAGCTGTGGCTCAAGCGGCTCGTCAAGCGCGCGCTGCACTGGTTCACCTGGGAGCAGGTCAACTTCAACTCGGCCGTCCACCACGCGCTCGGCGACGCGCGCGCCGCGCTCGCCGCGCAGGAGCAGGCGCTCGCCCGCCTGCGCGAAGAACTCCTCGGCGAGTTACGCGCGCTGCGCGCAGAGGCCGAGGCCGACCGCGCCCGCGCCGCAGACTTGCAGGCGCGCCTCGCGCGCGCGGAGTCGCAGGTCGCCGAGGCGCAGGCGCGCTTCGAGTCGGGCGGCGCGCAACTGCGCCAGGCGTTCGCCGCCGGCCTCGAACGCATCGCCGACTCGACGGCCGCGCTGCGCGCAGAACTGAGCGGTGAGCTGGGCACACGCGCCGAAGCCCTCCACGCCGAGACGAACGCGCGCGCCGCCGAACTCCACGCGGAGCTGCGCGCGCGCGTGGACGAACTGCTCGAAGAGCAACGCGTCTGCTTCAAACAGCTCTCGCTCGAAACGGGCGAGCTGGCCGTCACGCACGACCGCGCCCGCCGGCAACTAGAGGCCCGACTCGACGCTCTGGAAAAGTAGTAGGCAGTAGGCAGATGGCAGTAGGCAGTTGAAGGACTAATGTAGAACTCTGATTTAATCTTTCAACCTTCTTAACGCGGAGCCACTGCCTACTGCCATCTGCCTACTGCCTACTGTTTTATGACTGACGATCTCTATCGCCGCGCGGGAATCGCCGACCTCGCGGATTTCTACCGGACGAAGTTCGTGTCGGACGAGGTGCTCGACGCGCGCTACTTCCGCGCGCTCGACCGCTTCGACATGCGCTTCGCGCGGACGATGTGGGTCTACGACAACGTGCGCGCGGGCTCCGCCGTCCTCGACCTCGGCTGCGGCGCCGGCATGCTCGCGCTCCTCAAGCGCAAGGGCGTCACGCTCGCCGGCCTCGACCTCTCCCAGGAGTGCGCGCTGGCCGCGCGCCGCAACGGCTACGACCTGACCTGCGCGGCCGAACTCACGAGCCTCCCCTTCCCCGACGACTCTTTCGACTACGTCGTCTCGCTCGACGTGCTCGGCCACGTCGAGTTCGAGGAGAAGGACGCGGTGCTCGCGGAGGTCGCGCGCGTGCTCCGGCCCGGCGGGGTCACCATGCACGGCATCGAGTGCACCGACCGGCGCGCGCAGAAGTCTTACGAAGAGATGTCCGAAGAGGAGCTGCGCCGCTTCGTCGCCGTGGACGGCCACGTCGGCCTCGAAGAGGAGCAGGAGCACGCGGCGCGCTTCGGGCGCTTCTTCCCGCACGTCGCGTGGGAGCCGCGCTACGCGCTCTGCCTCTCGGCCGAGGAGTTCGTCAAGCAGCGCGAGGAGTACGGCCTGCCCTTCGAGCCGGACTTCGTCGAGTACCTGCGCGGCCTCTCACATTCCGAGCGCCGCGCCTTCGACATGGCGATGGGCTACGTCTTCAACAAAATCTCCGACCTCCACGTCCGCCTCCCCAAGAGCGGCCTCTACGTCCTGCTCAAAGCCTCCGACGCTCCGCTCGGCCCCTTCTACAACGAGCACCGTGACCGCTCCGGCCTTCTGAACGTCGCGCCCGCCGAGGCGTCACGCGCCTCCTGCCTCGACCGCGTTGCGGAGTTCGACGACGGCTGGTACGAGCCGAACATGCTCCCGCCCGTCGCGCGCTGGATGAAGCGACGCGGGCGCGTACGTTTCAACGCCCACAATCTCAAAGCGCTCCGCCTCGACCTCACCTCGCACGTCCCAGACCTGCGCACGCGCCCGCTCGGCCTCGAACTTTCACTGAACGGCCACACCCTCGCCGCGCTCTCGCTCCTCCGCCACGGCTGGCTCGAACTCAACGTCCCCGTCCCCTCTGAACTCTCCGCCGCCGCCGCCTACGAACTCGAAATCCGCGCCGACCGCACCTGGCAACCCCGCCCCCACGACCCGCACAACCGCGACGACCGCCAACTCTCCATCGCCGTCTGCAACCTCGAAGCTCTGACAGAACCGCGCGTGAGCATGTAGCCTAAACCGAACCTCATATGAATGGCGTTCCCTAACGAAACAGTCTGAGGGTGTTTTGGTGATTGGGAATCAGTTCTGTTGGGCGGAATAAATTGGGTCGAATTTTTCTGTATATATGCCAAGATATTCCGCCGAATTTTCCAGCCTATCTGCCAATAAATTCCGCCTAATAACTAAGCGAAATCCGCTTCGCTGATTTTCCGCTACTCTGAAAGTAGAAAGCCCGGTGTCTCGTGAACACCGGGCCATCTGCGAGTGCGGCGACTTGGCTGAGTGGCTTAAAGCACCGGGCCGAGAACCCGGCGGGGACGTGACGCCTCCAAGCTAACACGCGCCCCCATCCGTTCGAATCGGATAGTCGCCGCCACCATCCGATTCAGAAGATAGCGCCTCGCGGCGTCACCCTCTTTGTGTGTTTATAGCATTGGCAAAAGGCAACGTCTAGCTTCGATGAGACCGTCTACGCCTCCCGGCGGACTTCCTCGAAGAAGAAATCCTCGCGCGCCTCCTCAAGCTCAACCTCCAATACTCGTCGGGCGCGGTCAGTAGCTAGTGGGGTGGGCCGAACAGGAATCCAATTGTCGAATCAGGATGAAGTCCGTAGAATTGATTTCACCGGAGGTTAGCCAGATGCGAGCCGTCAGACAGATTGTCACCGTCCCCGCCTCAAGAGAGCTGCGCATTCAACTGCCCGAAGAGGCGGCGCCGCATGAGGAGGCCGAAGTCATTGTCCTCTTCAAACGTTCCGCGGCCGCCGAGAAGCTGCGCGCGATGCGCGAGGCCATGAGCGACGAGATGTTCCTCGCCGACCTGAACGCGGTGGCCGAAGACTTCAGGCATGCCGACGAGGACGAGCACGTCGCATGAGTGTCCCGCGCTGGAGCGTTTGGCTCGCGGGTTTAGACCCCGTGGTCGGCTCCGAGCAGGGGCGGACGCGCCCCGTGCTCGTTCTCAGCGAGACCGCGCTCAACGACGTGCTGCCGGTCGTTAACGTACTCCCCATTACTTCACGCAAACAGAACCGACGAATCTATCCTAACGAGGCGCTGCTTCCCGCGGGGACGGCCGGGCTGGCGGCAGAATCAATCGTCCTCTGCTACCAGATCAGGACTCTCGACAAGCGGCGACTCACGAAGATGTTCGGGATACTCAACGACGACGCACTGCGCGAAGAGGTGCTCGAAGCCCTGCGCTTCCAACTGGGGCTCAACCCGTAGGCGAACGGCCGAGGCGTGCTTCGAGGCTTTCGCGCAGGGCGCGGAAGTGCTCTTCGGGGACGGAGGCGAGGGAGCTTTGGAGGCGCGTGACGACGGGTTGGAGTTCGCGCTCCTCTTCGGGCTCGACGCTTTCGATGGCCGCGGCGACGCCCTCGGGCCGCGGGGGCTGGCGGCGCAGGCTGCGGGAGAGGAGCGCGGCCGCGGCGCGCAGGACGTTCTTCGACTTGCGGAAGGTGCCGCCGACGGCCGACTCCAGAGGCTTGATGGGCGCCTCGCGGCAGACGGCTTCGATGGCCTCGTTGACGGCGCGCGCGCCGTGCGTGTCGAGCAGGGCCGGGGCGCCTTCGCGGCGGCGTACGGCGTGGCCGACGAGGTAGCCGAAGTGGTAGGTGCGGCTCGTCAAATCGACCGCGCGCTTCCATTCGAGGAAATAGAAGATTTTGCGGAAGACCGCCTTCAAAGGGTAGACGAGCACCGCCACGGCGCACCCGCGCAGGCACCCGCCCTCGCGCTCCGACGCGAGCGCGTCCAGCTCCTCGGCGCTCAGCGCGCGGCCCGCCGACGCCGCGAGGCTCCGCACCAGCCGCTTGCGGAAGTAGTTCTTGACGAGGTCGTCCACGAGCGGCACGGGGATGAGCGGCGTCAGTCCCGTCAACACCGCGTACGTGAGGAGGACGTGCTGCTGCGCGCCCTCGTCCCCGGCCTTCAACAACTCCTGCCTGTCCGCCATGTTCACCAACGCCCCCGTCCGCATGATACAGTAAAGAAGTAGGTAGTAGGCAGATGGCAGTAGGCAGTCGCTCCGCGCGACGGACGTTGAAGTTCTATTTCGACGGCTCGAACTAAGGTTCTTAACTGCCTACTGCCATCTGCCTACTACCTACTTCTTTACTGTCCCCAAATGCCCATTCGCAACGTACTCATCTGCACGACACAGGTTCCGTTCACGACCGGCGGCGCGGAGTCGCACGTCGAGGGTTTGAGAGAGGCGCTCGTCAAGGCGGGGTACAACGCGGAGGTGGCGGCCGTCCCCTTCAAGTGGTACCCGCCTGCGGAGATCGTGCGCGGCGCGCTCGCGTGGCGGATGCTCGACGTGACCGAGTCCAACGGCAAGCCCGTCGACCTCGTCGTCGGGATGAAGTTCCCGGCCTACACGGTCGCGCACCCGCGGAAAGTCCTGTGGGTGATTCACCAGTACCGCTCGGCCTACAACCTCTGGGGCACGCCCTTCGACGACCTCTCGACCTACCCCGAAGGCGCGCGCGTGCGCGACCTCGTCCACCATTGCGACGAGCGCTTCATCCCCGAGGCGCGCAAGGTCTTCGCCAACTCGCGCACGGTGGCCGAGCGCATGCTGCGCTACAACCGCATCGAGTCGGAGCCGCTCTACCACCCGCCGCCGCGCGCCGCGCACTTACGCGCGGGCGAGCAGGGCGACTACGTCTTCTACCCGAGCCGGCTCGAAAAGCAGAAGCGGCAGGAGCTTCTGATTGAAGCCCTGTACTACACGCGCACGCCCGTCCGCGTCGTGCTCGCCGGCTCGGCGCAGGACGTGGGGCACTACGAGTCTCTCGTCAAGGAGTACGACGTCGGCGACCGCGTCGAGTTGCGCGGCTTCGTGGCCGAGGACGAGCTGCTGGCGCTCTACGCGAACGCGCTCGCCGTCTGCTACCTGCCGTTCGACGAGGACTACGGGTACGTGACGCTGGAAGGCATGCTCTCTTCGAAGCCGGTCGTCGTGCCGAGCGACGGCGGCGGCGCGACGGAGTTCGTCGAGCACGGCTCCGAGGGCTTCATCTCCGACCCAACCCCGCAGGCGCTGGCCGAATGCCTCGACCAGCTCTACGCCGACCGCGAGCGCGCCCGCCGCATGGGCGAACGCGGGCGCGAGAAACTCCTCGCGTTGAACCTCTCCTGGGAGAACGTCGTCGAGAAGATCATCTCGGCCGCAGGATGAACGAAGGGTGCCGGGTGCTGGGTTCTAGGTGCTGGGTGAAAGCCTGTTCTTCCCCAGCACCTAGAACCCGGCACCCAGCACCCTTCGTTTGTATTCCTCCGACTCCATGAAGGCGCGGCTCAGGCTGCGGTAGTCTTTGTTGCGCGAGAGGACGCCGAGCCAGAAGTCGAAGCCTTCGGCGTCGGGGTCGCGGCCGAGGTAGCCGAAGAAGTGCGCGCGCACGTACGCCTCGTCGTATTCGCGCGCGTCGAAGTTCTCGTCGGACGCGGCGGCCAGAAGCTTCTCGGCGCGCGCCGCGTCGCCGCCCGCCAGTCGCGCCGCGAGCGCGCGCCGGTTCTCCGCCAGCCGGGACTCCCAACCCCGCGCGCCGACGTAGAGGCCGCGCCCGAGCTCCCCCAAAGCCTGCACGAACTCTTCGCGCGCCGGGGCGCGCCCGCGCTCTGCTTTTAGTATTCGATGGACGAAGAGGCCGACGCGCGGGAACTCTTCGATGAAAGCGTAAGGGTCGGTTCGGACGCGCGCCGCCAGCTCGCGCGGCGCGGGCTTCGAGACATCGTTAGTCGAACTCACCTTGTAGACGGTGATGCCGCCCGCGCGGTAGACGGCGGGCAGGTTCGCTTCGAAGAAGGACTCGTCCGCGTGCAGGTCGCGCCGCTCCGCCTCGCCCAGGTAGACGTAAGCGACGCCGTAGTAGCTCAACAGGTCGAGCGCATCCGGCGCCCCCGCGTAGATGCGGCGCACGTCCCGTTCGCGCGCGCGGAACTCGTAGCCGTGCGCCCAGAGCCAGTCGGTCGGCCCGCGCACCGACGCGCGCCCGGCCAGCGCGAGCACGGGATGGTTGAACGCGGGCGCGGCCAGGAAGCGCGCGCGCGGCGGCGTCGCTTCGCGCACGAAGCGCACGGCCGCGAGGTCTGTCTGCGAGAAGAGGAGCGCGGACGCCCTGCCCTCCGCACGCAGCGCGGCGACGCCGGTCGCCAGAGAGAGCAGCGCGAGCAGCAGCGCGAGCGTCGACCGCAACGCCCTCAAACGTCGCGCGCGCGCGAGCGCAACGAGCCAGCGCGCGACGAGGGCGCTGTTGACGGCGTGCCAGTAGTACGTGAGCTTGCCGTTGTCGAAGACGTTCGGCGAGACGACGACCGTCAGCGCGAAGACGAGCAGCAGGAGCGCCGCGACGTAGAAGCTCTTCCACGCGCGCGGCGCAGCGAGCCAGGCGGGCACGGCGAGCAGCAGCGGGACGCCGAAGTTGCGCACCGCGTAGCCCGCGAACGAAGGCGCGTCCGAACCCATCCAGCCCGGCTGCCAACGCACGATCTGCCCGAAGCCGGCGTGCCTTGCCAGCTCGAACAACTGCGGCGCGGCCAACGCCAGCGCCGGCACCCAGAACCACAGCCACTCCCGCCGCGGCTTCATCAAGAAGAGCACGACGCTGACGAACCCGACCGCGACGTAACTGTGCGTGTGAAAGAGCGGCAGCAGCCCCGCCAGCACGCCCGCCGCAAATAAAGGATGAAGGCGGAAGGATGAGGGATGAAGGAAAGGCCGAGCGGCATCAGCTTCATCCTTCATCCTTCCGCCTTCATCCTTCCATTGCTGCCACACGACGGCGAAGAGCGCGAGCACTATCAACCCCGCGGGCAGGCCGTAGAGGGCGGCGCGCTGCGGGAGGAGCGTGTCGGTGACGAGGTTCGTCCAGTGTATCCCGCGCGCCCAGTCGTTCGCGTAGTTGAAGGGGAGCGCGTTCCAGAAGTCGAGAAAGGCGAGGCCGCTGTGCCGCCAGTCTTCCAAGAGGTTGAGGAACCCGAGGCCGCCGTTCAGAAGGAACAGGCACGTCGCCAGCGCCGCCGCGCGCGCCGAGTCCGCCAGCCGCAGCGCGAGGCCGTAGAAGATTCCGACGAGCGCGAGCGCCAAAGGCACCGCCGTCCAGAGGAACGCCGCGCGCATCGAAAGCCCCGCCGCCATCAACGCCGCCGCGTGGAAGTCCGGCAGGAACGGGTAGCGCAAAGCCTCGCCCGCCAGAGGCGTGTACGCGGGCGGGAAGTTCTCGCCGTACGCGAACGAAGAGGCGAGCGCCGCGTGAAAGCTCAGGTCGTACCAGGCGCTCCCGCCCGAGTAGATGCCGCCCGGCCCTTCGGCGAACGTGTGCGTCGAGAACAGCGCCCACAAGACCGGCGCGAACAGAACCAGCACCGCCGCGAGTCCCACGTGCTCACGCCCGAAGGAACCGGCAAACCCGAACACCTCCAACCGGCCGCGCCTCAACCCTACCAACCGACGGGCCGACAACAGCGCGGCCGCCGCCCACACGGACGAAGTCGCCCAAGCCACCGCGCCCCAAGTCAGACGCCCCTGCCAGCGCGCAAACCCGTACGCCGCCAACGCGCCCAACATCCAACCCGCCACCAAACCCCACAACACCTGCTCCCACGCCCGAGCCACGCCGCGCCAAACCCGCCGCGCCACACACGCGCCGCACAACGCCGACCCGATGAGAAACAGTGCCGCCAGCATGTGGAAGAAGGGTGCTGGGTGCTGGGTTTTAGGTGCTGGGTTTTGGTTTTACCCAGCACCCAGCACCCAGCACCCAGCACCTAGCCTCCCCCTTTCATCGCCTTGTACTCAATCGAGTCCCGGAAGGCGAGGGCGAGTTTGTCGAGGTCTCTGGTGCGTTCGAGGTTCGAGAGCCAGAAGTTGAAGCCTTCGAGGTCTCGGTCGGGCGGGTCGTCGGGGCTGCGTCGGAGGAAGGCGAAGTAGTGGAGCAGGAGGAGCGAGCGGTACCGGCTGCGCTCTTCGAGCCGCGCGTCCGAAGCCACCTTGAGCAGCGCGCCCGCGCGCGTCTCCGCGTGTGAGGCGAGCGAGGCGGCGAGCGCCTCGCGCTCCGCGGCGTCCGCCTCCAGCCCCGCGTTCTCGTAGAGCCGCGCGACGAAGCGCGCGTCGTCCGCTTCGCCGAACAACTCTCGGAACTCCGGACTCCGCTCCCACCCGCGCGCGAGCGCGGCGAGCCGGCCTTCGAAGTCGCGCTGCGCCTCCTCGGTGCCCGGGATGAGGCCGCGGCCGAGCGCGCGCGCGTCCGGCATGAACTCGCCGTAGCGCGGCATCCGCCCGCGCGCGACGAAGCGCAGGCGGTAGAGAGCGCGGCTCCAGTCCGCGTACTGGCCGAGGAGGTTGAGCGTGTCCTCTTCGAGCATCGAGGCCCAGTCGCGCAGCTCAAGCTCGGCGGGCGGCGAGGCCTCTGCGCGCGCGTCCGGCTCGGTCTTGACGACGGCGTAGAGGTCGTCGCGGTCGTCGAAGCGGTTGACGAAGCGCAGGCGCCCCGCGGCGACGGCGCGCGAGAGGAAGGTCGCGTAGTTCGTGCGCCGCTCGGGCGCGATGAGTTCGTTCTTGACGACGACGTAGGAGGTCGGAATCTCTTCGAGCATGCTGAGGAGGCCGAGCGGGATGGTGCCGCCGGCCGTCCAGTGCTCGATCTGATCCTCCTGCGGCGAGTTGAAGCCGGAGGTGCCGACGATGAGCGGCCGGGCGTGGTCGGCCGAGCGCAGCATGTAGCGGTGGTTGAAGTCCGGCCCGGCCGGCAGCACGACGACGCCGCCGCGCATCTCCGTCTCTTTAAGTCTGAGCGTGACGGCGTCCGCGTAGACCTCGCCGCGCATGAACTGAAGCGGCGCGGCGTTCAGCTCTAAAAGCAGGAGCACGCAGGCGACGGCGTAGACTGTCCGCCGGTTTAAGCTCGGACGGCGCGCTGTCATCACTTCCGCGAGGCGGCGCACGCCGAGGCCGGCGAGCAGGGCGAGGCCGAGGTAAGCGAACATCGCGCCGCGCGTGGGCACGCGCATGCTGCGGAAGACGGGCAGGAGGTCGTAGCAGATTCGGTAGAAGAAGAAGTTCCAGCCGAGCGAGTAGAGAAAGCCGACCGCGGCGAGGACGAGCCCGAGCCAGAAGGCGTCGCAGCGGCGCGTTGACGTGAGCGTCTCGACGAAGTTTCTGTTGACGGGACGCAGCACGGCCGGGTACGCCGCGCACAGGCGGACGCCCACGGCCGCGGTCAAAACGGCGAGCGCGACCTCAGAGGTGACGTAGTTGAAGACGCCGCCGAAGTAGCTCGTCCGGTCGAAGCCGACGGCGAGCATCGAGATCGCGAAGGCGAAGAGGATGAAGGCGTCGAGACGCGGGAGCCAGTTCCGTCGTCCGTCGTCCGGCGCGGCGACACGCGCGGGCTGTGGCTTCACGAGCAGCAGCTCCGCGAACGTGAAGAGGAGGGTGAGCAGTCCCGGAAAGAGCTTGAAGCGCGCGCCGCCCTCCATCGTCTCGCCCATCCCGAACCAGAGCTTGTTGCGGTTCTCGACCGACAGCCAGTGGCGCGGCCACGCCGAGTTGGCCTTCACCTCCTCGACGCCGCGCTTGAAGCCGTAGAGCTTCGAGACGATGTAGTAGGGCAGCATGAACGGCAGGAGGCCGAGCGAGGCGAGACCCAGGGCCACGGCGCTCCTGCGCCAGAACTCCCGCTCGCGCCAGAGTCCGTAGCGCGTCAGAAGCACCGCCGCGCACAGGGCCAGCGGCACGAGCGCGAAGGCGAAGAACGAGACGCTCGTCAGCCCCGTCATGAAGAACGCGAACCCGAGCCACGCCGCACGCCTCCACGTCCGCGCCCGCGCGAACAACACCAGAGCCTCGAACAGCAGCGGCAGCCACACCGAGAACAGGTAGACGAGCTGCGACATCAGGTGGAAGCGGAACGGCACGAACGCGAACGCTATCCCAGCGACCCACGCCACGGCTTCCGAACCCGTCAGCGTGCGCGCCAGGCGGAACGCGCCGTAGCCCGACAGCGCGAAGCCGAGGAAGAGCGCCACGGCGTGCACCGTCAGCGGCTTCAGGCCCAGCGCGTAGAGCGGGAAGAACGGCAGCGCCAGCCCGTAGCAGTGCTCGCTGAAGGCCAGGGTGTACTTGAGCGGGTAGAAGGTGTTCGCGTGGAAGAGGTGCAGGGGGTCTCGGAAGGTCTGGTGGTAGTCCCACCACATGATCCACGTCACGAGGTAGGGGTCGCCCGGGTCAACGACCGCGTCGCGCATCCGCGTCACGTACGGCCACGTCAGCAGCGCCGTGAAGAGGCAGAACGCGAGCACCACCAGCAGCTCCCGCAAAGGCCGCACGCGCCACACGGCCGCGACCACGTTTGGCATTTCCCGACGCGAAGTGTTAGCTTGGCCCATTCTTTATGGTGATAAGTGATGAGTGATAAGTGATAAGAAGGCCCCGCCTTCCCGCTTCCTCTTATCACCTATCACTCATCACTTATCACTTTCCTTCGACCCGATGTCAAGAACGCACGCCAGGGAGGTTGTGACTCACCGCGAAACCGGGGCCGGTGGGCGCGGGGTCGCCGTCCTCGTGCCGTGTTACAACGAGGAGCCGACCGTGGCGCGCGTCGTCGCGCGCTTCCGCGAGGAGCTGCCCGAAGCGCGCGTCTACGTCTTCGACAATAACTCGACCGACCGCACGGCCGAGGAGGCGCGGCGCGCGGGCGCCGAGGTCTTCAACGAGCGCCGGCAGGGGAAGGGCTACGTCGTCCAGTCGATGTTCCGGCAGGTGGACGCCGACTTCTACGTGATGGTGGATGGCGACGACACCTACCCGGCCGAGGCCGTCCACGCGCTGCTCGCGCCCGTCGTCGGAGGCCACGCGGACATGAGCGTCGGCTCGCGCCTGCACGAGCGTTCGCAGAGCCAGTTCAAGCGGCGCAACCGGATGGCGAACCGCCTCGTGCGCTCGACCTTGAACTTCATCTTCCGCGTCGAGCTGACCGACATCCTCTCGGGCTACCGCGCCTTCAGCCGCGAGTTCGTCAAGGGGCTGCCGCTCTTCGGCGGCGGCTTCGAGATCGAGACCGAGCTGACCATCAAGGCCGTCGAGCGCGGCTACCGCCTCGTCGAAGTCCCCGTCGATTTGACGCACCGGCCCGAGGGGAGCCATTCGAAGATACAGTTCCTGCGCGACGGCTTCCTCATCCTCAACACGACGCTCGCGCTCTTCCGCGACTACAAGCCCCTGACCTTCTTCGGCGCGGTCGGGCTTCTGCTCCTGCTGCTCGCGTGCGCGGCCGGCGCCGCCGGCTTCCTGGGACTCGGCGTCGTGCCCGGCACCCTTCTTCTGGTCGCGGCCGCGGGACTCTTCACGTGCGGCCTTCTCTCTCTGACGGCCGGCCTCATCCTCCACTCCATCGCGCGCCGCTCGCAGGAGTTCGAGTACCACGTACGCGTCCTGACGGACGAGCTGCGCGCCGGCCGCGCGCACGCGAACGAAGAGCTCGGGCGGCGCGGGGCTTTGAAGTAAGGATGACGAGCGCCGCCGTCCAGCCCGAAGCGCCGTCCGACGCCCGCGCCGCGGCCGAGCGTTTCGGCCTGCTCGCACGTCTGCGCGAGCGCGCGGAGTTCGGCGACGCGCTCGCCCTGCTCTACCTGCTCGTCTTCATCCGCCAGTACCTCTGGCCGCTCGACTCGAACGCGCTGGCGTGGGCTTTGTCCGTCCCGGCGGCCTTCGTCGCGTGGTACTTCTACGTCGTCACGAAACCCTTCCCGGCCGAGCGCGCCGGGCGCGAGTTCTGGCTCCTGGTGCTGCCGCCGCTCGTCATCCTCTACCTGCTGCGGCTTCCCTTCCCGGACATCTCGTGGGACGTGCTCAACTACCGCCTGCTGCACGCCGAGCGCTCTCTGCGCGGCACGCTCTTCATGCCGGGCGACTACTTCCCGACGCCCGCGCCGTACAACCCCGCGCCCGACACCGTCACGGGCATCTTCCGCCACGCGCTCGGCTACCGGCTCGGCACGGTCGTCAACCTGCTCGCGCTCGTCTGGACGGCGCGCGTGACGTTGAAGCTCGTCCGCCCGTTCGTCGCGCGCGCGTGGCCGCGAGCCGCAGCCGTGCTCCTCGTCCTTTTAGCCGAGCATCTTCTGTATCAGGTCAACGAGTACATGGTTGACCTGCTGTCGCTCCCTCTGCTGCTCGAAGCGACGTGGCTCGCGCTGCGCGTCGAAGAGGCGGAGCAGAGACGCCCAGCCTTCGTCCGCGTCGCACTGCTTCTGGGATTGAGCGCGGCGCTCAAGCTGACGAACGCGGCGGCCATCCTGCCGGTCGTCCTGCTCTGCGCTTACAAGGCGCTCGCGGGGCCGTCGCGCCTGAAGTCGAGGGAGTTGCCGACGACAGTCGCGTTGACCTTCGTCGCGTTCGTCGCGCCGCTTCTGCCGTTCGCGGTCTACCTCTGGCGTCTGACGTCGAACCCCGTCTTCCCGCTCGCCAACAGATTCTTCCTTTCCGCCTACTGGCCGACCGACGGCGGCTGGGACGCGCGCTGGGGGCCGAAGGGCCTCTGGGAGATTCTGGCGTGGCCCGTGCTCGCGTCCTTCGAGCCGGCGCGCCATTCGGAGCTGGGCGTCTATTCGGGGCGCATCACCCTCGGCCTCTTCGTCGCGCTTTTAGGACTCGCGCTGAGTTGGCGCGACCGGCGCGTGCGCGCCGTCTGCCTGCTGTTCGTCGTCGGGTGCTTCGCCTGGAGCGCGGGCGGGATGGGCTACAGCCGCTACGGCCTCTACCTCGAAGTGCTCGCGGGCGTCTGCGTGGTCGCGGTCGCCGCTTCGTCGTTGAGAGTGATGTGGTCGGACTTCAAACCTTCGTGGAGGGCGGCCGTCCCTGCGCTTCTCCTCCTCGCACTCTGCGCGCAGGGGGCGCTCGCCCTTCGTTACGCGCTCAAGTACGAGTGGAGCATGAGGCCGACGCTGCTCTCGGACTGGCGCGCGTACCGGCACGAGGCGCGCTACGTCTTCCGCGACCGGCGTCTGAAGGACTTCATGAACGCCGAGACGCGCGCCCTCTTCGAAGGCTTGCAGGCTTGGGTCGAGAGCGGGCCGAAGTCGAACGGCGTTGAGGCTTTGATCGACCCGGCGCTCCCCATCGTCACTGCCAGCCACCCCGAATACTTCGCCACGCGCGACGCGCGCCAGCACTTCGTCCGCACGGTCGAGTCGGGGCCGCAAAGCATGCTCTCGCTCTGCATGCCCGAAGACCTGACGCAAGCGCGCGAGTACATCAAGAGCCGCGGGCTGACCTTCGTCGGCGCGCGGCCCGTTAGTGTCCCCTTCTTTTCGCAGCGCCGCCCGCTGGGTATGATGTTGGTCGAAGCCACACTCCCCGAAGGCGAAGAGGGGCGCGCGACGTTGGAGCGTTTCTGGAAGGCGGCGGCCTTCCGCGACCAGGACTACCGCGCGCTGATTCAAGCGCCGGGAGCGCCGACGCGCCTGCGGCCCGGCGAGCGCGCCGAGCTACACTTGCGCGTGCGCAACCTCGGCCCCGTCGCGTGGCCCGCGCACGGCGAGCGCGGCATGTACCAAGTCAACGCGGGCGACCGCTGGCTCGACCCTTCGACGGGGCGCGTCGTCAACGACCTCGACGGCCGCACGGCGCTCGCCGCGGACTTGCAGCCCGGCGGCGAGACCGAGCTGACGCTCCCCGTCACGGCGCCCAAGCAGCCGGGCGACTACGTGCTCGAGGTAGACATGATTCACGAGGGCGTCACCTTCTTCTTCGAGAAGGGTTCGAAGACGCTACGCGTGAATGTAAGGGTCGAGCCGTAAAGCTGGGGGCGCGGGCACCCTACAGCCCGCATGAGCGCGCCAGCGCGAAGGCAGTGAGACTACAATGTCCGACGTTGAGAGAAAGAGGCAGACGGTCAGCGTGCTCACGCACGCTAGCGGGCAGGGATGCCCGCGCTCCCAGCTTTAGAACTTTATTGGAGAGGAAAGATTGAAGATGAGAGTCGGGAAACTTTTCGCCGTCGCGGGCGTGTGTGCACTCTTAGCTGTCGGGTGTAGCCGGGGGCCTGCGGGCAACACGGCCGGGACGAACTCGGCGGCGACGCCCGCGCCGGCCAGGACGCCGGGGCCTCTGCCGGACGCCGCCTTCAAGGCGCAGCTCACGCTGCCCGACGCGCCGGCCAAGCTCCGCGCGGGGCAGAAGGAGACCGTGCAGGTGCACATCAAGAACGCGAGCGATGTCTTCTGGTGGTCGCGCGGCGGCGAGCTCAACGAGCGCACCGACAACTGGTTCTACATCGCCGCCGGCAACCGCTGGCTCAAGCCCGACGGCTCGCTCGTCACCGACATGGACGGCCGCTACGGCATCTCGAAAGACCTCAAGCCCGGCGAGGAGACCGAAGTCCCGCTGCTCGTCACCGCCCCGAAGGAGCCCGGCGACTACATCCTCGAAGTCGACCTCGTCCAGGAGCAGGTCGCCTGGTTCAGCGACAAGGGCTCGCCCACCGCGAGGGCGAAAATAACGGTGGTAAGATGAAGAAGTAGGCAGTAGGCAGATGGCAGTAGGCAGTTGAAAACGCTGCTGCCGGAAATTGTGATTTAACCTTTCGACGTGCGTAACGCGGAGCGTACTGCCTACTGCCATCTGCCTACTGCCTACTGATTTATGCGTCTCGCCTACTTCAGCCCGCTCAGCCCCCAGCGCTCGGGGATCGCGGATTACAGCGAGGAGCTGCTGCCGCACCTGGCGGCGGCCGGCGCCGAGTTGACGCTCTTCGTGGACGGCCTCCGCCCCTCGGAGTGGGGCGCGGCCGGGCGCTTCGAGGTGCGCGACTACCGGCGCGACCCGGAAGCCTTAGATTCCCTGGGCGAGTTCGACGCGGTCGTTTACCACATGGGCAACGACCACCGCTACCACGCGGGCGTCTTCGACGCGATGCGCGTGCACCCGGGCGTCGTCGTCTTCCACGACTTCGCGCTGCAGGACTTCTTCCTCGGACTCGCGCGCGAGCGCGGCGACATGCGCGTCTACCTGGAAGAGGTCGGCGCGTGCCACGGCGAGGAGGCGCGGCGCGAGGCCGAGGAGGCGCTCGCGCGCGGCGCCGCGCCCGCGGCCTTCGCGCGCCCGCTGGACTTCCCCCTCAACTGCCGGCTCGCGCGCGGCTCGGAAGGCATCATCGTCCACTCCGACTGGAGCCGCGCGCGCTTCGAAACGGTCGCGCCCGGCGTCCCCGTCCGCCGCGTCCGGCACCACATCACGCCCTCGGCCGCCGAGTCTCTGCCGCGCGGGCACCGCACGGCGCGCGACACAGTCCGCATCGCCTCGTTCGGACTCATCACGCCCGACAAGGGCATCGAGCGCGCGCTGCGCGCGCTGGCCGCGCTGCGCGACACTTACGACTTCCGCTACACGCTCGTCGGCGACCCGAACGCATACTTCGACGTGCGCGCGCTCGTGCGCGACTGCGGTCTGGCAGACCGCGTAGAGATAACCGGCCACGTCACGCTCGAAGAGTTCGAAAGTCGGATTGCCGAGACGGACATCGCGCTCAACCTCCGCGAGCGGACGGTGGGCGAGACTTCGGGGAGCCTCTGCCGCATCATGGCCGCGGGCGTCTGCGCAGTCGTCTCCGCCGTGGGCTGGTTCGGCGAGCTGCCCGACGACTGCGTCGTCAAGGTCGAGCCCGGCGAGCACGCGGACGAGCTTCTGCGCGCCTACCTCGCGCGCCTCGTCGAGGACGAGCCTCTGCGCGCGCGCCTCGGCGCGAACGCGCGCCGCCACGTCACAGCCTTCCACGACATCCGCAAGAGCGCCGAAGGCTACCTTGAATTCGTCCGCGAGGTCGCCGCCGCGCGCCCGCGCCGCAGGCTGCTCGCGGGGCTCTCGGCGGAGCTGTCCGCGCTCGGCGTCGCGCCCGACGCGGACGAAGCGCTCGTGCGCGGCGTGGCCTCGGAGTTCGCCGCGCTCGCGCCCGAGAACCTCTTCGCGCCCCAGCCCCCCGAGCCGCGCGGCTCCTGGATGCAGCCGGACGCGACCTTCCCCTTCGCGCAGTCCGAAGACGCGCACGCCTCGAACGGCAACGGCCGGGGCCGCAAGCTGGAGGGCGTGGACTACAAGCGCGGCGCCGTCGATTACCCGCGCCGCATCACGCCCGAGCGTCTGCACCACCTGCGCACGAAGCCCTTCTACAACCTCGCGAACAAGCCCGAGCGCTACGCGGGCGAAGGCATCGACGCCGACACCTTCCGGCACTTCTGCGACTTCGCCAACCTGGTGCAGGCGCTCGCGCTCCCGCCCGACCGCAGCGTCCTCGACGTGGGCTGCGGCTCCGGCTGGCTCAGCGAATACTTCGCGCGCCTCGGCTACGACGTGACAGGGCTAGACATCAGCCCCGACCTGATTGAAGTCGCGCGCGAGCGCGTCGAGCGCGTCCCTTACGGCGCGGATCACGAGACGCCCCTGCGCTGCCGCTTCCTCGTCCACGACGTCGAGGGCGCTCCTTTGGAGGAGCAGTTCGACGCCGTCGTCTGCTACGACTCGCTCCACCACTTCGAGGACGAGCGCGCCGTCATCAGGAACCTCGCGGCGATGACGAAGTACGGCGGCGCGCTCTTCATCCTCGAAGGCGACCGCCCCGACGAAGGCTCTGAGAACGAGGAGGAGCTGCTCGAAGTGATGCGCGACTTCGGCACGCTCGAGTCGCCCTTCAGCCGCGACTACCTGCGCGCGCTCCTGGACGCGTGCGGCTTCGCCGTCGTCGGCGACTACGTCTCGGTCAACGGGCTGTTTGAGCGCGACTCGCTCGAAGGCGGGCGCCTGCGCGTCGAGCCGCCGCCGGTCAACTACCTTCTCTGCAAGAAGGTCGCGGACGCGCCCGAACGCCGCGCCTCGTCCGTCCCGGACACGCGCAAGCCTTCGGCCCCTTCGGCGCGCATGAGTTTTCCCGAAGGCTGGCCCGAAGAGGTCGCGCCCGGCGCGAAGATTTCGGCGCGGCTCCGGGTCGAGAACGCGGGCGACACGCTCTGGCTCACGGGGCCGGCGGAGCGCGCGGGCTCGTGCATGCTCGGCGTGCGCGTCTGCGACGAGGCGGGGGTGCTCGTCCTGGAGCGCCACGGCACGCCGCCTTTGCCGCGCGCGCTGGCGCCCGGCGAGTCCGCGACTCTGAAATTCGAGCTAAGGGCTCCGCACGCGCCCGGCCTCTACACGCTCAAGCTGGACATGGTCGCGCAGCACGTCTGCTGGTTCGAGGAGCGCGGCTCCATCCCGCTCAAGGTTCAATTTCGGGTTGCTTAGATAAAGAGATGATGACGCCGGACGAGATAAGGAAGCGCGTGGAGCGGCTGGGCCCCTGGTTCCACTGCATCGATTTGGGCGGCGGCCTTTCGACCAAGACGCAGAGCGCCATCGGCGAGCCGGTCGAGCACCCGCGGCCGACGTGGGAGAAGGTCAAGGCCTGCCTGCCCGAAGAGTTCGACGGCAAGAGCCTGCTCGACGTGGGCTGCAACGCGGGCTTCTACGCGGTGGAGCTGAAGCGGCGCGGGGCGGGTCGCGTCCTGGGCGTCGACTCGCAGCGCAACCTCGTCCGGCAGGCCATCTTCGTGCGCGACGTGCTCGGGCTGGAAATAGAGTACCGGCGCATGTCGGTCTACGACCTCGACCCGCGCGAGCTGGGGCAGTTCGACGTGACGCTCGCGCTCGGACTCGTCTACCACTGCAAGCACCTCGTGCTCGCGCTCGAACGCCTCTTCGCCGTCACGCGCGAGCTGCTGGTTCTGGAGACGGCCATCTACCCGCCGGAGCGTTCGCCCGGCTCGTTCACGTACGAGGTCGGCGGCCTGCGGCCCCTGCTCCACCCGCTCGCGTACGTCGAGAACCCGGGCGAGGCGAAGGAGGCCATCTACAACTGGTTCCTGCCGGGCGTCGAGGCTCTGACGGCGCTGCTCAGGAACGTCGGCTTCGACGAGGTCGAGGTCTTCCCCGCGACGCAGTCCGACCGCGCCATCTTCGCCTGTCGCAAGCGCGAGCCGTACCCCGACAGCCGCTCGATCTCGTACCTCGCGGCCTCCATCCAAATCGAGGACGGCCCCGCGCGCTGCCGCCCGGAAGAGGTCTTGACCTTCCGCGTCCGCGCCGAGAACACGGGCCTCGCGCGCTGGCTGCGCGGCGACGACACGGGCGTGCAGGAGGGCGCGGTGCACCTCGTCGCGCACGTCTTCGCGGCCGGGGGCGAGGAGCCTCTCTTCTGGTATCACGCGGGCGCCTACCTGCCCGGCGACATCGCGCCCGGCGAGTCGGCCACGGTCGAGATTGCCATGCGCGCGCCCGCCGAGCCGGGCCGCTACCGGCTGGAGTTCGACATGGTCTCCGAACACCTCGCCTGGTTCGAGGACTTAGGTTCTGAAGTCGTCAGGCACGAACTGACGGTCGAATAAACAGGTCAGAACCACCCGCGGTAGCGGATGGCCCTTTGTGAGACGGTTCATCCGTTCTGCTAAGCGCCACCCGCTACCGCGGGTGGTTCTGACCTTTATAATTCCGGTCAACTTTTCGCCCGCCCGGAGCGTCAAAAACAGCGTACGTTCGTGGCCCCGGAAGGGCGTTAAATCTTCACGTTTGTTTAAGTTGACAAAGGTCTCGGGGGGTGTCTAAACTTCCCCTGGTCGTGACGGGAGCAGCCCCGCTCTCGGACGAGAGTTAGGCGACATGGGCGCTCCGCCGCCCCCTGTCACGAACTCACCGCAGCTTTCCCGTAATTTTGGAGCAAGCAGATGCGTAAGTTTATCGCCGCAGTCTTCGCCGTGGCCTTCACGGCTTCCGCCGCGCTCGCGCAGAGCCAGCAGGCGCCGACGCTGCGCATCGTCTCGGAGGACGGCAACCGCCTCCCCTCCGAGCTGATGTACGGCAACACGAAGGTCAAGCCGCTGCGCCTCCGCCCCGGCACGAACATCCCCATCACCATCGACGACTCGGACTTCTTCGTCCAGCAGCACTACGTCGATTTCCTCTCGCGCTTCCCAGACCAGTCGGGCTTCACCTTCTGGCAGGGCGACATCGAGCAGTGCGGCGCGAACGCGCAGTGCCGCGAGGTGCACCGCATCAACGTCTCGGCCGCGTTCTTCCTCTCCATCGAGTACCAGCGCTCCAGCTACCTCGTCTACAAGACCTACAAGGCCGCCTTCGGCGACCTGCCCGGCAAGCCCGTCCCCGTCCGCCGCGAGAACCTGATGCCCGACACGCGCACGATCCTGAACGGCATCGTCGTCGGCACCGACCCGGGCTGGGAGGCCAAGTTCAACGCCAACATCGACGCCTACGAGCAGGCGTTCGTCCAGCGCGCGGACTTCCAGGCGGCCTTCCCCTCGACGATGACGGCCGCGCAGTTCGTCGACAAGCTCTTCGCGAACGCGGGCGTGACGCCCACGGCGGGCGAGCGCACCGCGGCCATCAACGCCTTCGGCACGAGCCGCGCGGCGGCCCTGCGCAGCGTGGCCGAGAGTCAGACGCTCCACAACGCCGAGTTGAACAAGGCGTTCGTGCTGTCGCAGTACTTCGGCTACCTCAAGCGCAACCCGGACGACCTGCCCGACGCGAACTTCGCCGGTTACAGCTTCTGGCTCGGCAAGCTCAACCAGTTCAACGGCGACTTCGTCGGTGCCGAGATGGTCAAGGCCTTCATCTCCTCGTCCGAGTACCGCACGCGCTTCTGAGCGGCGCGACGTTCAAAAGAAGAGGAGGGGCGCTCTTATCCAGAGCGCCCCTCCTCTTTTTGCGCCTTCTTCCTTGGCCTGCTCAGTCGCCCTCGCGCACGGCGACGACGGTCGAGCGCTCCTCCCAGCGGCCGGCGTAGTCGTAGTAATAACTCCCCTTCGTGACGCGCTCCAGGCGGAAGCCGAGCATCCGCAAGACCTCCCGGTAGACGCCCACCGAGTAAGTCCACCACGTGTAGTCGTAGTCCGGGTTCGACGCCAGCGGCTCGAAGCGCGCGACGCGCTCCTCCGTCTCCAGGAGCGGCGTCACGACGACCAGAGTCTCCCCCGCCAGGCGCGCGATTGACGCGAGCGCCGACACCTGGTCGCTCAGGTGTTCGAGCACCGACCCGACCACCACCACGTCGAAACGCCCGAGCGCCGGCGGCAGCTCGTAGACGCTCCCGTAGAAGACTTCGGCCCGCGAGCCGAGCAGCCTGTGGCAGAGCCAGTACGCGTCCTTCCAGCGCTCCATCTCCGCGCCGTAAACTTCGGCCCACTTCTCCCGATCCCGGTAGTAGAGCTTCTCCTTGAAGGGCAGGAGCGTCTGCTGCCGCACGTCGCTCATGTCGTGCGAGACGACGCGCGCGGCCCCGCGCCGCTCCGCCTCGAAACTGAGAAACCCGGTCGCCGTCCCCACGTCGAGCACGCTCTTGCCCTCGACTTCGACGCCGCCCACATACTCCTCGAACTTGCCGCGCAAGTCCCACTGCCCGTGCACGACGCCGAACAAGGGCAGCTCCATCGTGTGGTAGAAGAAGCACCCCTCGGGACTCTCGACGTGCCGCGGCTTCGCGAACTCGACTGTCTGACTCAAACGCTCACCCCCTCGACCTGTTCTTTACCCCTCCACGGCCCACGCCACCAAACGATCAGGAGCACGGCCGTGAGCAGCGAGATGACCGCGCCGATGATGACCGACTTCGGCCGGTAGACGAAGCTCACCTCGTGCTCGCCCGCCGGCACAAGGACGCCGCGCTGATTGTAGTTGACGCGCAGCACGCCGGCCGGCCGCCCGTCGAGGTACGCGCGCCAGCCCGGGTAATGGTTCTCGCTCAGAACAAGAATCGAGGGCGCGCCGGCCTTCGTCCTCAAGTCCACCCGGTTCGGCTCGTAGCGCGTGAACTCCGCGCCCCCGCCCGGCGCGGCCGTCTCGTAGAGTTTGGTTCCCGACCCCGGTTCGACGAGTGCCGTTCGTTCGGGCTCCCACATTGAGCCGTCGGGCATAAGCCCCGTGCGTATAACTTTGAGCGCCGCCTCTTCGTCGAGCGCCCGCACATCCGTCACGAGCCAAGCGCGCGGCAGGGCACGCGCGTTCTCGTAGACCTCCTCACGCGCCGTCCGCCCGAGCAGCTTCCAGCGCGGCGCGCCCGAAGTTCCGACGGCGTCGCTTTCGTCGGCGACCCGGCCGATATCCCTCACGTCAACGGTCGAGCCCGGCGCCTTCGCAGAGCCGGGCTGCGACTTCGCCCCGGCGGCGGCCGCTGCCGCCGCCGCGACCGCCCGCCGCTCGACCGTGAACCACTCGCGGCGCAGCGGGTAGGCCTTGCCCGTGGCCGCGTCCAGGAGCGAGACGCGGAAGACCGAGAGCAGGAGGTCGGGCCACTTCGGCGTGACCTCGGCGACGACCTCGCCGCCCACGACCGTGGCGCGCTCGGGCAGCGCGAAGGAGGTGACGTACGTGTGCCCCTCGTACTTGCCCTTGTCGTCCGCGACCGCGTAGCTCGAAGCGACGGCCGCGCGTTTGTGCCGCACGCGCGCGCGTATGTCCGCGCGGTCGTGCGCCCACTCGGACGTGTCCGCGCCCGCGCGCAGAGGGAACTCGAACGTGCGCCCGTCCTGCGTGCTCAGGCGGACGCGCCCGACCGTCGCGCCGTCGGGCACGTCCTCAGACCACGACAGATTAGTGACGAGGGCGACGCGGTCGGACTCGACGGGCGCGACCGCGAAGCGCAGGGACTTGCCCGCGCCGACGTTCGGCAGGCCGAGGTCGTTGCCCGCGAACATGAAGTCCCCGTACTTCTGCGTCGCCTCCGGAAAGTTCTGCGCGGGCGTCGGGGCGGGCGCGGCGTTGTTAGCGGGACTGTTGTTATTAACTTCAGTCGTCGCGCCCGCGCCCTTCGCGCGCATCGAGATGAGGTAGCGGACGTTGAGCAAATCTATCTCGCGCCCCGCGCCGCGCAGCGAAGACTCCGGGTCGGTCAGCTCGCCCCAGACCTTCATGTCGCCCGCGAGGCGGCTGTAGCGCGCCAACCCGAAGCCGTCGTAGCCGGCCGCGTTCTGGACGCCGTGCATCATGTAGATGTCGGGCTGCGTCCACAGCGTCCACTCCGTCGCGTGCGAGACCGAAGGCGGGACGGGCGCGGTCGCCGGGTCGAAAGGGTGCGGCGCGGTCAGGACTCTGTAAGGGGCCGCGTCCGTCCCGCCCTTCTGGCGGATGAGCTGAACCGTCTCCGGCTCGCGCCAGAGGTCTCCGTCGAGCGTCGGACTCGAAAGACGCCAGCCGCTCGACTGCCCCCACAGCGCGAGGTCACACGCGAGCACCGCGACGAGCAGAACGGTCGCGCCGCGCCGCCCGCGCGCGAACGCCCACAGAGCGTACGCGCTCAAAGCCGCGACGAGCACCGGGAGAAAAAGCTCGGGCGCGCGCATGAGCGTAACCGGGGCCTGGCGTGCGAGTTTGAAATCGGCGGGGCGGCCCAACGTCACGACCACAAACGTCAAAAGCACCGTGCACGCGCCGACCACCGTGGCTCGTCGCCACGCGCGCCCCTCGCCCCGCAACGCGGCCAGAGTCGTCAACCCCCTCCCGGCCAGCACCGCCAGCGCGAACTCGGCCTCCATCAAGTGGCGCGCGGGCACGCGGAAGAGGTTGAGGACGGGCACGTGGTAGATCAGTTTATAGAACCTCAGAGGCGCGTAGCGTCCGAGCGCGAGCGCCAGGCAGACGAGCGCCACGACAGTCCAGAACTTCGTCTTCGAGTCCCTCCGAAAGACGACCGCGCACGCGGCGAGCATCAAGCCCAGGGAGCCGACGTAGCCCGCCATCTCGCCGTAGTAGGGCGGGCCGACGTACGGCGCGCGGAACAGTCGGCCGTCGCCCCCGCCCGCGACGTACGGCGCGAGGAACGTCTCGAGCATCCGCGGCGTCAGCGAGAACGAGGTGAAGAAGTCGTAAGAGGAGTCGGCGCGCAGGCTGTTGCGCAGCAACTCGAAGGTCGGTAGGATTTGCACGGCGGCGAGCAGCACACCGGCCGCGAGAAAAGCCAGAGACCAGAGGTAGCGCGCGCGGCTCGCGCGCAAAGTGTACGCGTTGGCGGCGGCGTAAGTCCCGACGAGCAGGAGCGAATAGACGAGCGTCTGCTGGTGGCCGGCGAAGGTCTGGAGCGCGACGAAGAGGGCGAGCAGGACTCCCCACTTCCGCTCCCCCTTCATGCCGTATCCGTCGAGCGCCCACAAGACCCACGGCAGGCACGCGCCGGTCTGCACGATGCCGATGTGCCCTATCTGCCCGACGAGGAAGCCGCCCCACTGCCATGCGAGGCTCGTCACGACCGAGCCGGCCACGGTCGCGCCCGCGCGCCGCGAGTAGAGATACGCGCCGAGCGCGGCGAGCATGTAAGACGTGACGACCAACAGGTTCGTCGCCGCCTGCGGCGAGAAGAGCAGGTAGAACCAGTTCGGCGGGAAGAGCAGCCCGCCCTGCGCCGAGGCCAGAAGAGGCATGCCGCCGAAGATGTACGGGTTCCAGAGCGGGAGGCTCCCCGAGAGAGTGATGTTCGCGGCCGCCGCGCGCAGCGGCGTGTTGAAGATCGTCCCGTCGTCGGGGCAGAGCACGGAGCCGGACAGCAGGGCGGGCAGGAAATAAAGAACGGGCGCGAGCGTGACGGCCAGCGCGGCCGGCAGCTCGCGTCGGTCTCGCGGGCGAGGGTTTGATGGACGAGTCATTGAATCAGGCGGAGGCGGCGGAAGAGTTCGGCGGGGCCGCCGCCGCGGCGGAAGGCTTCGCCGTCTTCGAGCCGCGGCGCGCGCTCGCGGCGGCGCGTGCGTGGGCGCGCGGCCGCGCGGCCGGGCTCGCGTGCGCGGCGCTGCTCGCCCTGATGTCTCTACAGATGTTGGCGGTGGTCTGGCGGAAGAGCATAACCGTGGACGAGGTTGTGATGATACCGGCGGCATACTACCACCTCGCCGCGGGCAACTGCCAACTCGTCCACGAACACCCGCCGCTCTCGAAGCTGCTGGCCGGCGTCCCGCTCCTCTTCCTGCAACCCGGCGAGACCGACCCGCGCAAGTGGGATCAGGCTCCCGACTCGCCCATCGGCAAGTGGACTTACGAGGAAAGGTTCTGGGAGGACAACCCGCGTCTGTTCGAGTCGATCTCCTTCTGGGCGCGCGTGCCGATGATTCTCCTGACGGTCTTGACGGGCCTCCTCGTCTTCGCCTTCGCGCGCGACCTGTTCGGCGACGCGGCGGCCGTGCTCGCCGTCGCGCTCTACGCGCTTGAGCCGACCGTGCTCGCGCACGGCCGCGTCGTGCAGACGGACGTGCCGGCCGCGTTCGGGTTCCTCCTGACGACGTACGCGCTCTACAAGTACCTGCGCGCGCCGACGCCGAAGCGCGCGCTGCTGCTCGGCGCGGCGGGCGGCGCGGCGTGCCTGACGAAGTTCTCGATGCTGATGGTCGCGCCCGCCATCGGCGTCGTCTTGCTCGTCCTCTGGTGGCGCGGACGAAAGTCGAAGGGTTCGGCGAAGTCTCTGGCCCTGCACGCGGCGTTGACGACGCTCGCGGCGCTCTTCGTCATCAACGCCGCGTACTTCTTCGACCACCGCCCGCTCGGCTTCGAGGGCGTGAAGTGGCTGCACGAGGGCGCGCCCAACCACCCCGACGCCGTCGTCAACTTCGTCAACGTCGTCACGTACGTCCTGCCGACAGACTTCGTGCTCGGCGCGCTCTGGCAGGTCTGGCACAACGGCGCGGGGCACAACGCCGGGCTGCTCGGCATGTACAGCCGCACGGGCTGGTGGTACTACTTCCCCGTCGCGTTCGCTCTGAAGACGACGCTGCCCTTCCTCCTGCTCTCGCTCGCCGCGCTCGGCTGGGCGTTTGCAAGAGTCGTCCGCGGGCGCGACCGACGATTCCTCTTCCTGCTCGTGCCCTTCGCCTTCTACGCCGCGGCCTCGATGGCGGGCGCGCTCAACCTCGGCGTGCGCTACTTCCTGCCGGCATACATGTTCCTCTTCATCGCGGGCGGCGCGCTGTTGGAGAGGATGTGGAGGGCGAGGAGTTCACGCCCGGCCGGCGCCATCCTCGCCGCGGCGCTGCTCGCGTGGGTCTGCGTCGAGGCGGCGCGCGCGTACCCCGACCACATGACTTACATGAACCAGCTCGCCTACAGGCAGCCGCACTGGTGGTATTTGTCGGACTCGAACGTCGAGTGGGGCGACGATGTGCGCGAGCTGGCGGAATATCTGAAGTCGAAGGGCGAGACGAAGGTGCGCGCGATGACCCTCGGCGGCTTCCTGACGCTGCACCATTACGGCGTGGACTACCTCGACGCGCTCGCCGTGCCGAAGGGGCCGCCGCCGCGCTACACGGCCGTCGGCGCGAGCTTCCTCAACGGCTCGACCGTGCCGGACAACGCGGGCGAGTGGAAGCCCGCGAGCGACGCGGAGCGCGTCAACTACTTCGACGAGTACCGCCGCCGCACGCCCGAGAGAATCTTCGGCGGCTCCATCTACCTCTTCCGCGAGGACTGACGGGGATTTGAAATCTCAAATCTCAAATCTCAAATCGAAAGTCCCGCTCTGGGTCATGCTCGCCGCCGCCGGGCTCTGGCTCCTGCTCGCCGCCGCCGGCCTCGCCTTCTACGCGTGGGGCGCGCCGACGAACCCGCCCGGCTTCTTCATCGACGAGTCCTCCGTCGCCTACAACGCGCACACGATTGCCGAGTCGGGGAAGGACGAGCACGGCGAGGCGTGGCCGCTCTACTTCAAGGCGTTCGGCGATTACAAGAACCCGACGTACGTCTACCTGCTGGCCGCCGTCTTCCGCGTGACGGGGCCGAGCGTCGCCGCGGCGCGTTATTTAAGCGCCATGCTCGGCGTGCTGGCGGCGCTCGTGTTGGGGTTGTTGGGCGTCCGACTGACGAAGAGTAACGCGGCAGGGCTTTTCACTTTTCTGACCGCGCTCCTGACGCCGTGGCTGTTCGAGTTGAGCCGCGTGGTGGTCGAGGTCGCCGCCTTCCCGCTAGCGGTCGCGCTCTTCCTGCTGGCGACGCGGCGCGCGGCGAGTAAAGAGGCGTGGGGCGTCGCGGACTCCGCGCTCGTCGCCGCGGCGCTCGCGCTCGTCACGTACACTTACTCGACGGGACGCCTGACGGGGCCGCTGCTGGCGCTCGGGCTCGCGTTGCTCTTAACGAACCGGCGGCGCGTCGTGCCTTTGTTGACGACGTGGGCGCTGTACGGACTCGCGCTCGCGCCGCTCTACGTCTACCACCGGCGCAACCCCGAGGCGCTGACCAAGCGCTTCAACTATCTGACCTACGTCACGCCCGACAGCCGATACGCGGAGGACGTTTGGGAGTTCGTCAAGCACTTCGCCGGCAACCTCAACCCCTGGCGGCTGCTCGTCACGGGCGACGTGAACACGTACCAGATCGCGAGCGTGCCCGGCGCGGCGCCGGTGCTCTTCGCGACTTTCCTGCTCGCACTCTGCGGCGCGTGGCTCGCGCTGAAGTCCGCGCGGCGCGACGCGTGGTGGCGGCTCTTCTTCTACGGCCTCGTCGCGTCGGTCGTGCCCGCGTCGCTCACGAACGACTACTTCCACCTGCTCCGCCTCGCGGCGCTGCCGGTCTTCGTCATCGCGCTCGCCGCGCCCGCGCTCGCGTACCTGATTGATAAGGAGAGAGCGGCCCTCTTCTTCCTCTTCATCGCGCTCACGCTCGCGCAGGGCTTGGTCTTCCGCTTCCAGTTCGAGCGCTACGCCGACTCGCCCTGGCGCCGGCACGTCTTCGACGCGGACTACGCGTCGAAGATTCTGCCGGCGGCGCTCGCGGCCTCGCCGCGCGAGATACACCTGGCCGATTCGACCTCCGTGCCCGGCTACGTCCAGGCGCTCTGGCACGGCGCGGCGCAGGGCCTCCCGCCCGAGACGTTCGTGCGGCTGCGCCAGGACGAACCCGCGCCGGCCGGCGCCGTCGTCATCACGACCGAAGACATCAGGCCGCGCTGCCGCGTGCTTGCCGAGAGCGAGCCGTACGCGGTCTGCGCGACCGAGGGCCGGCCGCGCGAGACGGGGCCGCTCGCCGACGCAGACCTCCGCGCCGAGCTGCGCGCAATCGAAGTCCCGGCACGCGTCGCTCCGAAGTCGCGCGTGCAAGTCCGCGTCGCGGTCAGGAACGCGGGCGGCGCCGTCTGGCTCGCGCGCGAGCGCGGCCTCTCGCCGCACCAGTTGAGCGCGGCCAACCACTGGCTCGACGCCTCCGGCGACGTCGTCGTCAACGACGACGGCCGCGGCGCGCTCCCGCGCGACCTGCGCCCCGGCGACGAGGCCGAAATCGACTTCGCCGTCAACGCCCCCCGCCACCCCGGCGACTACATCCTGGAAATAGACATGCTCCAGGAAGGCGTCTCCTGGTTCGCGCTGAAAGGCTCCAGGACGCTGCGCGTGACGGTGAGGGTCGAGTAGGCGGTAGGCAGAGGGCAGTAGGCAGTTAAGGCAAGACCTCTTCAACTGCCTACTGCCCTCTGCCTACCGCCTACTTCTTACTCCTCTTCAACGCTTCCTCGTACACGTCGAGGGTCGCGCGGGCGGTGCGTTGCCAGGAGAAGTCTGCGGCGCGGCGCAGTCCCGCCTCGGAGAGGGCGCGGCGGGCGGCTTCGTCGTCGAGGAGTTCGAGGAGGGCGCGCGTGAGCTGCGCGTGGTCTTGCGGGTCGAAGAGGCGCGCGGCGCCGGCCGTGACCTCCTCGACCGCGGGGGCGCGGCCCGCGACCACGGCCGCGCCGCAGCTCATCGCTTCGAGCGGCGGCAGGCCGAAGCCCTCGTAGAGCGAAGGGTAGACGAAGAGGGCGCACGCCGAGTAGAGCGCGCGCAACTGCTCGTCCGTGACGTAGCCGGCCAGCACGAAGCGCTCCCGGAAAGGCGACCTCTCCAGCGCATCGAACAGAGGCCCCGTCAGCCACCCGCGCCCGCCCGCGATGACCAGGCGCAGTCCCGACGAAGGGCGCTCGCGCAAGACCTCCTCGAACGCACGGACGAGAGCCGAGAGGTTCTTGCGCGGCTCGATGGTGCCGACCGCGAGCAGGAACTCTCCGCTGACACCCAGACCGCGCAGCACGCCCTCGGCGTCGCGCCGCCCTAAAGGCTTGAAGCATTCGCGCGCCGCCTCGCGCACGGCGAAGACCTTCGCGGGCGGCACGCGCAGCCACTCGCAGAGTTCGCGCCGGACGGCCTCGGTCGGCGTGATGACGGCCGAGGCCGCGCGGGTCATCAGGGGCATGCGCCGCCGCGCGCGCCACACGCGACGCGGCTCGTGCGTCTCGGGGTGTGTGAAGAGCGAGAGGTCGTGCACGGTCAACACGCGCGTCGTCCCGCCCCACAGGGGCACCTCGTAGTTCGTCCCGTGGAAGAGCCCGTAGCCGCGCCGCGCCGCGTAACGCGGCAGCCCCGCAGACCACCAGCGCCGCCCGACCGGCCCGACGCGCACCCGCGCCTCCTTCAAATTCGGAGGCAGCGTCTCCACCTCTCTTAAGTTGATTGCGGGATATGAGGACGGGTAGGCCAGCTCGAACTCGTCGCCCGGCGCGGCCTCGGCCAAAGCCCGCGCCAGCTCGTGCGTGTAATGGCCCACGCCCGCACGCGGCTCCGTCAACGGGATGGCGTCGAGACCGATGAGCATAGGGCAGTGGGTAGTGGGCAGTGGGCAGTGGGCAGTAGGCAAGTTATTCAAAATGTCGGAGGCCGCGAAGGTTGTCACCTCGCGGCCTCCGGTTCTTAACTGCCTACTGCCATCTGCCTACTGCCTACTGAATTGTAATTCTCGGCGCGGTTTCGGCCGGGCGGCTGGTGAACGTGCCGGCGCTGTTCGTGACGGTGACGATGACGGGCACGTCGCCCGCGCCCGCCAGCGAGGCCGGCAGCGTCACCGTGATCTGGTCGAAGCCGGGCGTGTTCGTCGGCCCGACGGCGATGGGACTCGTCGACGCGTCGGCCGTGCCCGCGATGTCGGTCGTGCCGATGCGCACCGTGATCTGGCTCGGCGAGGAGACGCCGCGGACGCCCGTCACCATGAACGCGATCTTCGTCGGCAGCGTCGCGGGCGTCGCGCTGCAAACGTTCGCAGTCATGATGCTGAACGGCTCGCCCGTCCCCATCACGCACGGGTTCGTGGCGTTGACCGCTGCCGCGCGCCCGCCCGGCCCGTTCGACGTGGTGAAGATGTCGGGCTGCGAGAAGTTCAGCACCAGCGAGGTGCGGATGAGCGCGCCGTTGTTGAAGATGACGACCGGCTGGGCCGTCGTCGAGCCGCCGAGGCCGGGCGGCACCACGAAGTTGATGCGCCCCGGCGAGACGAAGTAGAGGCCCGCGGCCGCGCCCGAGACCGTCACCGTCACGCCCGAAAGCTCGACGGGGAGCGGCGGCCGCCGCAGGAATTCGTGCGCGGCGGTGGTGCTCACCTGGACGGTCGTCGGCGCCAGCGTCAGCGTCGAGCGCGCGATGCCGAGCATGCCCGGCGCGAGGCCCGTCACGTCGGGCGGCGTCGGCGTCGGGGTCGGCGCGACCACCGCGCGGTCGCTCGCGCCCGTGAAGAACGAGACGGGCGCGGGGCTGGTCGCGGGCGTCGGACTCGGCGACGGCGTCTCGCTCGTCGCGAGCGGGATGAACTGGTAGAAGACCTCGCTCGAAGCGTCGAGGTTGCCGCCGCCCTGCTCGCTGCGCAGCGAGAACGCCATCCGGCGGATGTCGTCGGCCGGGAAGGGCTGGATCGCGTCGAAGGAGTTGAGGCTGGCGACGGAGTTGATGCTCGCGAGGTTGGTGACCCGCGAGACGGTCGTCAGCGCCGTGACCGGCGCGGAGAAGAGCTGCGGGAGTCTCGACTGGTTGAGCCCCGTGCCCGTCGTCGTCGAGACCGTGCCGTCGGCGTTGTAGTTCAGGTTCGAAGCCCAGACGACGCGCGTGCTGTCTCCCGTGAAGGTCGGCCAGCGGACGGGCAAATCGATCTGGCCGGAGGGCGGGCGCGACCCCACCAGCTCGAAGGTGTTCGAGGCGCCCGAGACGTTGGCGATGTAGATGCCGAAGTTGTCGGCGAGCGTGCTGCTCGCGGTGCCGTCGGCGTTGAAGACGGCCGCGGTCTCGAAGACGATGCGGCTGCCGTCGCGAGTGATGCGGCGGCCGGGGCTCAAGAGGTTGACGGGGGCGCCCTCGAAGCCGATGCGCGTCTCGGGCGGCGTCGCGGTCACCTGCCGCGTACTCTGGACGGCGCCCGTAGCCGGGTTGAGCGTGGCGAAGAAGATTTCGCCGTTGCCCTGGTTGGCGGACGTCTCGGTCGTGCCCACGTCGGCGTTCGAGATGTAGGCGACGCGGCACGGGAGCACGACGTTGCAGGCGGAGAGCGTGGGCGCCTCGTTGAAGACGAAGCGCGTCGGGATGATGCTCCCCGACGGGATGACGTCGGTCGTCGCCGTCACCTGCGTGATGCCGGTCACGGTCACGGGGGCGGCGCTGATGTCGAGCTTGGCGACGAAAATCTCCTTGTTGCCGTCGGCGTTCCCCGTCCCGATGTTGCCCGACCTCGCCTTCGAGACGAAGGCGATGAGCGAGCCGTCGTCGCTGACGGCAGGGTTGTCGTTGTCGCGCGCGAAGAAGGCCGCGACGTTAGTGCCGACGGCGGCCCGCGGCGCGGCCGTGGCCGGCGTCGTCGTGACGCGCGTCATCGTGCCCTTCGAGAGGTCGACCTCGGGCATCTCCGTCCCCGCCGAGAGGTCTGAGACCGCGGGGAACGCGGGCAGCGCGTAGATGAAGATCTCGGTGTTGCTGTTGTTCGGGGTGGTCGCGGGGGCGACCACCTGCTTGAGCGCGGCGACGTTGGCCTGCCCGTCGAAGCTCAGCGGCGAGGCCGAGGTGCCTTCGATGTACGCGTTCGAGATGAAGACGATGAACTTGCCGTCGCGGCTGATGACGGGCTGGAGGTTGACGATCTGCACGTCGATGTTCGTCGGGTCGACGGGCGACTTGGCCGTGTCCTTGAGCGCACTCTTCGTGTCGGTGATCTGGTAGACGCGGCGCTGCGCGTAGTCGAAGAGGAAAATCTCCTGGTTGCCGTCCGCGTTGTTGCGCCCCTTGACGACGACGTTCCCGCTCGAGTCCAGGACGTCGTTCGTCCGGTTGGTGGCGATGTCTCCGTTCGACTCGATGACGACGAAGCGCCCGTTGGCGCTGATGTCGCCGGCGAAGGAGTCGCGCGGGAGCGGCGCGGGCGTCGGCGTCGGGGTCGCGCCGGGGGTCGGCGTCGGACTCGGCGTCGGCGTCGGGGTGCCGGGGATGGACGTGGTCGTGACCTGGAAGATGGCGGTGTCGGGCGTGGCCGTGAGCGTCTGCGCCCGCGCGGCCGCGGGCAGGAGGGCGGCGGCGGCGACCAGCGCGAAGAGCGCCGCGCGTGCGCGCGACAGACGGAAAGCGTGCTTCACGAAAGAACCTCCGGACAGGAGCATATGAAATCGCTGACTTATAAAACCCAAGGGAGACGGTCTGGGCGCGGACTCTAGCGGGCGACGCCGGCCGTGCGGCCCCGGCGGGCCGAACCCCTTCGAGTGTGGCGCGCCGCTGGAGTAAAGAAAACGCATTTTACGCGGAAGCCGCGCACCGGCGCAACCGGAGAGCAGTAGGCAGTAGGCGGATAGCAGTAGGCAGTGGGGGCAAAAGTTTACTCCCCACTGCCGCCCGCTTTTCAGCGGGTGCCGCCCTGTTTTTTACTGCCTACTGCCATCCGCCTACTGCCTACTGATTCGCGAAGCGCGCGCGGTACTCGGTCGAGTCGAGGAAGGCCTTGACCATCTCGGCCCGGACGTAGTCGCCGCCGAAGTCGTTGAGCTTGCCGAGCCAGAAGTTCCACCCGGCGTAGTTCAGGCCCACCTCTGGCGCGTCGCTCGGGTTGCGGCGCAGGTAGCCGAAGTACTCCATCAGCACGAAGGCGCGGTTCTTCTCACGCCGGTCGAGTTCGGCGTTCTCGGCCACCTTCCGCAGCACCGAGGCGCGGCCCGCCACGGTGTTATTCGCCGTCAGCTCGTCGATGAGGGCCGAGCGCTCGGCGGCCGTCAGCACGAGGCCCGCGTTCTGGTTGAGCCGGTCGACGAACTGCGCAGGGCCGAACGCGCCGTAGACGTCCGTGAAGCGCTGCCTTTGGACGAAGGCCTGCAGGTAGGCGACCTTGTTGTTTTCGAGCGTCAGCTCCCAGCCGGGCTGGCCGACGACGAGGTTCGTGCTGATGAGCGGCGTGTCCTGCACGAACTCCTGGCGCGTGACCGCGGGCACGACCAGGTTCGTCGAGGTCTCGGTGCGGTCGCCGTAGGCGACCTTGTACATGCGCTCGACGAGGTAGCCCGTGTTCTGGAACTCGATGGACTGGAAGAAGGCGGCCGAGACGTTGACGCGCTTCACCTCGCGGCAGACGCGGTTGACGCCGCAGTTCTCGACCTCGCCGACCCAGAAGTTGAGGCCCGACTGGTCGGGCTCGCGCCCGAGGAAGTCCCGGTAGTGCTGCGTGACGAAGAAGGTGGTCTCCTCGACCTGGTTCGCCTTGACGGCGTTGACGACGCCTGCGTCGAAGGCGGACGAGCCGACCGTGACCGGGAACCCGAACGGCGAGAGCGTGTAGCCGGCCTTGACGAACTGGAGCGAGTAGCCGCGATTCGTCCCGACGTTCGAGAACGTCCAGCGGCCGTCGGCGGCTGTCGTCGTCTGCTGGAGGAAGCCGCCGTTGTTGTCGTAGAGCCCGACGTAGACGCCCGCCAGACCCTGCGCGCCCTCGAGGACGCGGCCCGTGACCGGGACGACGAGCGGCGAGGTCGTGAAGGTCACCGTCTGGTTCGCGGAGATGTTGTTGAAGACCGCGGTCGCGGGCGTGAAGGCGTAGCGCGAGTCGTCGGAGCGGACGGTGTAGTTGCCGCCCGGCGTCAGCAGCGAGAACTGGAAGTTGCCGCCCGCGTCGGTCGTGGCCGGCAGCGCCGGGAAGGTGTTGACCATGTTCGGGCCGTCGATGGCGACGCGCACGCCCTGGATGCCGTTGCCCGCGGAGTCCTGCACGCGCCCCGTCACGCTGTAGCTGAGGGGCACGCCCGAAGTCCAGTTGAGCACGAAGCTGCCGGAGTCGCCGTCGAAGCCGTCCACCATGATGCGGTAGACCTGGCCGGCGTTGACGTTGAAGGTGACGCGGCTGGCGGTGTTGCCGGCCTGCGTGTTGATGTCGTCGTTGTCGATCACGCGCACCAGCCCGTTCACCACCGAGCCGACGAAGACCGAGAGCGTGGTGTCGAAGCCGCTGCCGACGGTGTCGAACGTGGCCGTGCCCGTGGCCGGCGCCGTCCAGGAGTACCAGACCGAGCGCCCGCCGTTCGTCACGTTGATGATGGCGGCGGGCTCGCCCGCCTCCTTGCGCGCGTTGACGTTGGTGCCGTTCACGGAGCCGGACGCGCCCTGAAGGTTGACGGCGTTGGCGAAGTTGTCGTTGGCCGGGCCGGGCGGCAGCGGCGCGAGGCTGTAGCCTAGAAAGTCGATGGCCCGGCGGTCGTTATCGGTCATCGCCCGGCGGACGCCCGAGCCGATGGTCGGGTCCATGATGCCGATGTAGAAGCCGCTCTGCCGGTCGTCCTTCCAGTGGCTCGCCTGCTCGCCGTCGCCGTTATCGCCCGCGGGGTTGCCGGTCGAGAGCGCGAGTTCGACGCCGCCGTCGTAGTAGCGCTGCTCGCCGCCCGTGGTCGCGATGCGCGGCGCGGTCTGGAAGGTCGAGAAGGTCGTGCCGGGGCGGAAGCGGAACAGGTCCCAGATGGTCGGGCGCTGCGTGGTACTCGGCGAGACTTCGAGGATGCCCACGTCGGAGACGAAGCCGAGCGCGTGGCCGAGTTCATGCGTGACGACCGAGTCGAAGTCGATTTTGCCAGACGCGATGCCGTCCGACGGGTCGAAGTCGAAAGTGAAGGCCGAGTTGAAGCCGATGGAGGGGGCGCTGCCGAGCTTGTCGTTGTTGGCCGTGTCGTTCGGGTCGGCGTTGGGAGCGATGGCGCCGAGAGCGCGCGCCTGCGGACTCGACACGCGCATCGTCGTCGGCGAGCCGGAGTCGGTCGGGATGACGGAGCCCGTCGGCAGGATGTTGTCGAGTGCGGACTCCTCCCCGGCCGTGGCGTGCGAGACCAGGCGGGCGCGCACGTCCGTGTAGGGCGGGATGTAGACGATGCCGCCCGAGGTCGCGCCGATGACGCCGCTGCCGTAGGCCGTGCCGAAGCGCGTCGTGCCGAAGTCAACGTCGACGACGACCGTGATCTCCGTCGTGATGAGGTTCTCCCAGGTGGCCGCCGCGCGCTCGAAGGCGGCGAGCGCCTCCGGGTTGGCCTGGAGCTGCGCGGTCGGGCGCAGGACGATGTCGAGGTGCCCGGCCGTCAGGTTCGAGCTTGTGTCGCCGGCCTCGGACGCCGCCGTCTTGGACTGCGGGTCGAAGGTCTGGGAAGCGTTCGCGCGGCGCACGGGGCGCGTCGTCACCGACGGGTCGCGCCGGAGAATCTGCAGGCGCTCGGAGGGCGTCGCGACGCGGCAGGAGACCGCGCCGTTCACCGATTTGATGATGAAGGCGTCGCCCTCCTCGGGCGGGAGCGAGGGGTAACCCTTCGCGGCGGGGGCTTCCACGCCGCCCTGCTCAGACTGCGCGCGCGCGACGAACTGGGCGGTGCCGGAGAGCACCATGAGACAGGCCAGCAGGCAAGATAGAATTGAGTTTCTAGACTTCACTTTATAACTCCACAGTCAGAGAGGCGCGTCCGGGGGAGGACGCGTAACCGTCGGGTGCCGGGTCACGTTCTGCAAAAGGAATTAAGGGTCGCGGGGCGCGCAGACGGACGGCGCTCCCCGAGCAATTATAGACTCAAGCCACTCTTTCGCGCTCAAAATTGCCCGCAATTAGACGCCAAACGCCCGCCCCCAGTTGCTTTCCCGAACAGATTTCACCACAGAGACACGGAGGCACAGCCTGTTGAGTTATTGGCCCAAAGCTGTGCCTCCGTGTCTCTGTGGTGAAGCGTCTCGGCGGCGCTTTAGAGGCGGCTGCCGAAGCGGTCGCTGTACTCGGTCGAGGTGATGAAGGCCTTGACCATCTCGGCGGCGATGTAGTCGCCGTTGAACTGGTTGAGCTTCGAGAGCCAGAAGTTGTAGCCCGTGAAGTCCGCGTCCGGGCCGGAGTCGGGGTCGCGCTGCAGGTAGCCGAAGTACTGCATGAGGACGAAAGCCTCGTTAGAGGTCTTCGTCGAGACGGAGTTGCTCTCGGCCACGGAGCGCAGCGCCGCGGCCTGCCCCGCCGCGCCGCCCGCCCCGAAGGCGTTGATGGCCGCCTGCCGCTCGGCGGCGGAGAACGTCACGCCCGTGTTGGCGAAGAGCGAGTCGACGTAGGAGGCGGCCCCCTGCCCGGCGTGCGCCGCCTGGAAGGCCGGGCGCTGGACGAAGGCGAGCGCGAACGCCTGCTTGTTCGCTTCGAGCTGCGCCTGCCAGTTCCCCTGCCCGACGATGAGCTGCGCGGGCGAACTCTGTATCTGGCGCGTGTCGGCGAGGAACGCGGCGCGCTGCACCGCCACGGGCTTGCCCGCGAGGTTGCCGAAGCCCGCCTTGTACATCTTGTAGACGAGGTTCCCCGTCTGCTGGAACTCGATGGAGAGGAAGAACGCGGCCGAGACGTTGACGCGCTTCACGTCCACGCAGGCCTTGTCCGTCCCGCAGCCGAGCACGTCGTCGCGCCAGAAGCCGAGGCCCGCAGAGTCGGGCTCGCGGTTGAGGAAGTCGAGGTAGTGCTGGCGCACGAAGAAGTTCGCGTCGCCGACGGGGTTGAAGGCCCAGCCCACGTCGCGCAGCTCAGAGCCGGTCAGGTCGGCCGGGACGGCGACGCTGTGGATGAGGTCGCCGCTGATGTTCGGCTCCATCAACTGGTTCGGGAAGAGCACCGTGTCGAAGTGCGAGACCGAGGAGCCGGAGGAGAAGGTCGCGGGCGCGTACAACTGCGGGCGCCCCTGCGCGTCCACGCCCGAGGGCACCGAGTTGTCGAAGAGCAGCGTGGCGTTCACGCCCGCGCCGAGCTGCCCCTTGATCGTGTTGCCGTTGTCGAAGGTGACCATCACCGCAGGGATGTTGATCGTCGCGTCGCTCCCGCCGAGGCCGCCGAAGACGCCGGACGAGCTGTTGGCGATGATGACGCCGACGGCGCCCGCGTTCTGCGCGTTCTTGACCTTCGTGACGAAGGTGCACGTGCCGCGGTCGATGATGGCGATCTTACCCGAGACGGCCGAAGGGTTCGTCAGCGCCGTGCAGCCGTCGGTCGTCGCGGCCCCGTTCGCGTCCGAAGGGTCGAGCGCCTGGACGACCGCGGCGGTCGTGCCCCCGGCCGAGAGCGGAGGGCCGAAGTCGGCCGTGTTGGCGACGTAGCTGCCCGCGATCCCCGCGGGCGAGTTGACGCGCACGCGCGCCGAGCCGAGCACGCCGCGCCCGTCGCCCGTCACGGCCGCGCCGTTCCAGACGAGGTGGCCGTCGTTGACGGCCGAGGCCGCGCGCTCGCCGTTCGTCATCTGCGGCCAGAGCTTGCCCGTAGTGTTGTCGAAGAGGAAGCGGTCGTAGATCGAGGGGAAGCCGCTGCTCTGCGCGCCCGTGCTCCCGTTGGTGAAGCTCTGGAAGCCGAGGCCGTGCGCGAACTCGTGCAGCAGCACGGTGACGAGGTCGGTGTCGGAGCCGTGCCTGTTGTCGAGCCCGAGGTAGAAGTGCGTACCGTCGAGGCAGCCCGGGTTGCCGAGGTTCGAGTTGAACTGCGCGGTGATCTCGGGCTGGCTGGGATTAAGGTCTCGGCCGGCCAGGGCGTTGGCGAGCGCCGCCGAGTACCAAGTGCCGGCGACGGGCGCGCCCGTGAAGTCTCGGAAGATGCCCTGCGAGCCGGCCGAGCCGAGCGTGGCGGTCGTCGAGGTGCAGGGGAGCGAGGCCCAGCTCGCGGCGATGGTGATGGGCACGTCGCTCCTGATGGTCGCGCCCCAGAGGTTGGCGGCGAACTGGAAGGCGTTGCGGCGTTGCTCGCCGACCGTGGTGCCGTTGTTGCCGCCCACGGGGGCCGCGGGCGTCGGGTCGTTGAAGCCCACGCCGGCCGCGTCGTTGTTCTGGATGACGATGGTCGCCGCGGCGCGCGCGTCACGTGCGGCCGCGACCGCCACGGCGAAGGCAAAGGCGAAGATTATGAGCTTCGAGATAAAATTTCGCTTCATCACTGCCTCGACGCCGCCTTTCCTTTAACGCCCGCGCCCACGACCGTCTCGGTCTGCGCCCGCCCGCGGAGGAAGTCGCCGGCCGCCTCGGGCGTGTCCACGCACGCCGCCGAGACCGTCCCGTCGTCGTTCCTCTTCGCCATCGTCACGTTCTGAAAGCGGCCCTGCAGGTCGACTTCGACCGTGCCGTCGCCGTGCTTCTGCTGCACGAGACCTTCGGTCGCCTTGTTGCCTTCGAGCTGGTCTGCGAGGCGCTGCGCCTCGTCCTGCGCCGCGGTCGCCGCCGGGCGGGGCTGCGCGCCGCGCGAAGCGTAGGTGGCGGCGGCCGTCGCGATCCCCGCGACGAGCAGGGCGCACGCGAACAGACCGGCGCGGAAGGCGCGCCCGCGCCTCACGGCGGGCCGCCCCTGAGAGACTCTCTTCGACTTCTTCATGATGAAAGGTTCCCCTGCCCTAAGACACACGAGCGGCTGGCGGACTCGTGGAAAAGGTTTTGACTGGCCTTAAAGGATTGCGGAACGGCGCGGGTTGCGGGTTCCCCGCGGGAGTTTTTGACTCTGAACGCGACTCCCGCTTTTAGACGTCTCACCCCGCCCGCCAGTTGCACACGCCTCCGTGCGCCGAAGAAAAGCCGCGCCCCGTTTCTCAGATAAGAGAGCCGGGGCGCGGCCTTGGTTTGAGAGAATGCCGTCGGCTAGTTGCCGAAGCGCTGGATGTACTCGTCCGAGGAGAGGAAGGCCTTGACCATCTCGGCGGCGATGGGGTCGCCGTTGAACTGGTTGAGCTTGTCGAGCCAGAACTTCCAGCCGGCGAAGTTCAGCGTGGGCTCCGGCGCGTCGTCCGGGTTGCGCCGCAGGTAGCCGTAATACTGCATCAGCACGAAGGCCCGGCGCTTCTCGTTATCCACGAGCTGCTGATTCTCGGCCACCGCGCGGAGCACCGCGGCGCGCCCGGCCGCCGCGTCCGGCGTCGAGTTGAGCTGCGCGATGAACGCGTCACGCTCGGCCGTCGTCAGCGTGATGCCCGCGTTCTGGACGAGCTTGTCCACGAACTGCGCCGCGGTCATCGTCAGCGGGAAGGCCGACAGGAAGCGCTGGCGCAGGACGAACTCGACCGCGTACGCCTGCTTGTTGGCTTCGAGCGCCTGCTCCCATCCCGTCGCGCCGACGATGACGCCCTGCCCGATGCGCTGCGTGTCGGGCAGGAACTCGTTGAGGCGGATGACGGGCACCGTGCCCGCGACGTTCGGCGAGGTCGCGTCGCCGTACGCCGCCTTGTAGGTGCGCTCGACGAGGTAGCCTGTGTTCTGGAACTCGATGGAGAGGAAGAACGCGGCCGAGACGTTGATGCGCTTCACCTCCTTGCACCCCTCGTCCGCGCCGCACTCCGTGATGTTGCCCTGCCAGAACCCGAAGCCCGAGGTGTCCGGCTCGCGGTTCAGGAAGTCGAGGTACTGCTGGCGGACGAAGAAGGCGTTGTCGAAGCTCGCGGCGCGGACGGGGCTCGGCCCCGACGCGCCGTCGTTCGAGTTGATGGTGAGCGTCGCCGTCGGGATGGCGCCGAGCACCGCCCCCACCGGGTTCGAGAGCGCGAGCGAGACGGTCTCGGCCCCCTCGGAGAAGGCGTCGTCGGGGACGAAGACGGTGAACGTCTTGGTCGTCTGGCCCGGCCCGAAGACGAGCGTGCCGAGCGTCTGCTGGTAGTCCTTCAGTCGTGTGGCGGTGCCATCCGCGGTCGCGTAGTCCACGGTCGCCGTGCCCGTCGTGTCGCCCGAGCGCGTGACGGTGACGACGCGGAAGCCGGTGCCGTCCACGCCGAGGCCGCCCGCGCCCGTGCCCTCGCTCACCGTGTAGGCCGAGGTGGAGAAGGCGACGCTCGTGTTCGCGGAGTTGTCCGTGAGCTGGAGCGTGTAGCTGCCCGTGGTGTTGTTGTCGAAGGTGGTGGCGGCGATGGTGTAGATGCCCGTCTGCGGCAGCGACAGGAAGCCGTTGACGGGGATGCGCGAGTTGGTGTTCGTCCCCAGCACGATGTCGTCGTTCTCGGCGACGAGCGTGCCGTCGGGGCCGAAGAGGTAGAGGTACGTGTCGATGCCCGGCGTCCCCGCGGTGGAGAGGCTGATGCGGACGTTCTGGCCGGCGCGCGCCGTGAAGGTGTAGATGTCTTCGAAGGCGGTCAGGCGGCCGGGCTGCCCCGTGGTGCAGTCGGTCGTGGCGAGCGTGCCGTTGACCGTCTGGCCGAAGGCGATCTGCGTCGCGGTGGCCGCGCAGGCGGGCGACGCCTGCTGCGAGATGGCGAGCTGTTTGCCGGCGATGTCTACGAAGGCGCGGCGCGGGCCGTCAGTCCCGTTGTTGGCCGCGACGGTGTAGGAGAGGTTGGCCGAACCCGCGCCCGCCTCCGCGCTGAAGGTGAGCCAGGGCGCGCCCTCGGCCACGCCCCAGTTGCAGCCCGCGGTGGCCGTGAGGTTGACCGTCCCCGTCCCGCCGACCTGCGTGAAGAACTTCGAGGTCGGCGTAATGGAGAAGGAGCTGACGGGGCAGCCCGCCTGCGTTATGCGCGCAAGACACGTGTTGCCGGTGAGGTGACTGTTGATCTCGTCGCGCGAGAACTGGCAGAAGGCCGTCGAGCTGGTGACGGCCGGCTGCATGATCGACGCGCCGCTGGCCGTGTCGCAGCCCGGTATCTGCGTGGGCGGGTCGTTGGGGCCGCCGGGGCCGGTGTGGCTGGCGCCGAAGTTGTGGCCGATCTCGTGCGCCGTCAGCGTGACGCGCTGCGTGGCGGTCAGACCCGTGTGCCTGCTCTCCGAGATGCCGTAGGCGGCGTCGGGGAAGTCGCAGAGGGCGCCGGTGTAGGCGATGCCGATGGTCGTGCCGTCGAGGTCTTTGCCCGTGAACATGTGCGTCAGGTCGCGGGCGGGCGGCGTGCCCGTGCCGAACGTCGCGTCGTAGTTGTCGGCCAACTGTTCGAGCGCGTTCGAGGCGTTCGTCAGCGTGTAGGGGTCGGTGTTGGTCGTCCAGGTGCGCTGGAAGACGACGTTGATGCGGACGCCGAACTGCGCGTCGTAGATGCCGTCCACCTGCGTCATGATGTTGAGGATGTCGTTGTTCGTCGCCGCCTCGTTGCTGCCGTTCAGCTGGTAGAACTCGAAGTCGGCCTCGGTGGCGATGCGGGTGGTGAGCTTGGGCGCGAACAACTCCTCGGGCGTGGGGGCGACCACGGCGGCGCGGGCGGCCTCCTTGGCGACCTTCCCGCCGAGCGTGACCTCCTCACAACTGGCGTCGGTCGGCTTCACGTCCGACGAGGAGTAGAAGACGAAGTCCTTCCCGCCGGCCGCGGCCGAGAGGTCGCGCGCGGGCTCGACGAAGAACGTCCCCTCGGGGGTGATGATGAGGCCCTGCACCTTCTGGCCGTCGAGGTAGAGGCGGACGAACGTGTCGTCCTGGCCGCGGACGTGGCCGCGCCAGGAGTTCGAGGGCGTGCGCGGGAGTTCGGTCATCACGCCGTTACCGGAGGCGGCCACGGCGCGGTAGTCGTCCGAGCGCACGTCGAAGGGCTCGACGACGAGGTCGAAGGGGCCGCGCGCGGTCTGGAGCGTGACCGCGCCCTCCTCGCGCACGCTGCGGAGGACGTCGGCCGGGTCGAGCGTGACGGTCTCGAAGCTGGTGAGCACCTGACTGAGTTCCTGGGTGACGCGGTCGCCTTTCTGGCCCGAGGCGGCGGGGGAGACGAGCATCACGGCGGAGGCGAACAGGGAGAGGACGAGCGCCGACAACACGGCGCGGGGATACTTCCTACGATTCATTCCTTAAGACCTCAACGGGGAGTCTCGAACTATTAATCTTGGACTTCAGAGGCGGGTTAACGCTCTGGTGTGACGGACGCGGGATATTAACACATACCGTACACAACCGCGAGCGGGGAGAAGTCAGGAGGGTGCTGGGTGTTAGGTGCTGGGTCGGAATCCGGTTCTACCCAGCACCCTTTCACCGACTACTTACCTGAAGCGCTGCCCGATCTGCTCGGTGCCGAAGGTGCCGATGCCGTTGAGGCGGAAGCTGAAGACGACGCGGTTCTCGTTGCGCAGGCCGACGTTGAAGGTGAAGTACTGGGCGACGACGGCGCAGCAGTCCCAGGCGTGGCCGACCGTGACGGTCGAGCTGATGAGCGAGGAGCTGCCCTTGCCCGGGCGGTTCTGGAAGTCGAAGAAGAAGGAGGCGCCGCCGAACGTCCCGCGGTTGCGGTCGCCGACGAAGACCGAAGGGCTCCACTGCGACCCCTGCAAGGTGCCCGGCTCGTTGCCCGCCTTGTTACTGAACTTCCTCAGCGAAGGCGCGAGCGTGATGGCGCGCGTGTAGTAGAAGGTCTGGAAGGCCTCTATCGCGCGCAGCACGGCGAGACGCCGGCGCAGCCCGAAAGAGACGGCGAGGTCGCGCAGGCCGCCGCCCTCTCCGAGCGTGTCGATGTCCGTGCGCACGTCCGTGAACAGCTCCGAGTCGGCGCGCGTCGGCGTGCGCAGCCGCGCCTCGACGTTGAGGGGCGAGAAGCGGCGCGGCACGCCGCCGTAGGTGAAGCCGGAGAAGTTGTTGATGGGGTAGAACTGGTTCCTTCGGCCGGGGACGAGCGCGCCGCCGAAGGTCGGGTCGAAGAAGTATTTCTGCCTGACCGTGACCGAGAGGAACTCGTAAGGCTGTCGGGTCAGGGGCGACTGGCTCGCCTTGAGCGCGGTGAGCTGGCCGCTGACGCTCGTGTTCTTCGGCACGCGCGGGTCGCGCCCCTCCTCCTTCTCCTGCTCCTCCTTCTCCTTCGCCTCGGCCTCGCGCTCTTCGCGCCGCTCGCGCTCGGTGCGCTCGCCCGCGGTGCGCGGCCCCGCGTCCTCGGGCCGCACGCGCCCCGTCCGCCCCGCGCGGCGGCCGACCGACTCGGCCGAGCGGCGGAGGAAGAAGCGGTTCGTGACGCCGTACTCGAACTCGTTCGTGTCGGCGACGGCCTCGGTCTCGTCGAAGCGGATGAGCTTGTCGAAGTTCGAGATGCCGCCGATCTTCCGGTACGTGAGGTAAGGCTCGACGACGTGGCGGAACCAGAAGGAGCCGTCGCGCTGGAAGTTGCGCGCGAGCGCGGGCGGGCGGAGGTCGAACTCGAACTCGCCGTAGCCGCGCGTCACGTCCTTCGAGAGCACGAGGCGCGTCAGAGGGTCTATCGAGTTCGAGTAGTAGGTCGCGCGCACGTGCCCCGTGAAGGTCAGGCCCCACCCCTGCACGTCGAGCGGCAGCGTCACGCCCGGGCGGAAGTCCAGACGCTGCACGATGGACGGCGTGATGATGGGATTCTGATTCCCTTCGGCGAGGAAGGTTCCGAGGTCTTCGACCGTCTCCTTGCGGCTCACGCCTTCGATGCTGCTCTCGTAGGAGAAGTAGGCGGGCACCTTATCCTTCAGCCACGAGATGAGTCCCGGCCTCTTCTCGAAAGAGATGCCCGGCAAGGAGCGCGTGCGGACGCGGATGGTCGGGATGCTGGTGACCTGCGTGCGCGCGATGAAGTTGAAGGAGTAGGCGCCCGAGTTCTTGTTGACGAAGACCTGCGAGCGCTCCTCGGGCGAGATGGCCAACTGGATCGAGTCGGAGAAGACCTGCCGGAAGGCGAGGTTCGAGGTGATGTTGATGTCGGCCGCCGCGAGGAAGCCGTTCGGGAAGTAGTGCACGCCGTCGACGTAGAATGACGAGCCGCCCTGGTCGGGGTGCGCCGCGTCCCGCTTCGGCCCGAGCACGCGATCCTTGACCGTGTAGAAGCCGAGGTTGAGGAACGAGCGCGAGTTGGCGCGCGTGCGCAGGTCAGCGCCGAAGCCCAGGCCGCGCTTCGTGTAGATGTCGTTGCGGAACGTGATGTCGGCCGAGCGCCCCAGAGTCTGGTAGTAGGCGTTCGAGAAGCGCATGCCCTTCTCGCCCGAGCCGGAGAAGGTCGGCGTCAGGAACCCGGAGGCGCGGTCGCGCTGCTTGATGGAGATGGAGGCGTAGGGGAGCCAGAAGACGGGCACGTTCTTGACGAGCAGGCGCGGCTTCGAGAGCTTCACCTTGTCGGCCATCTTGATGGTGGCGCGCGCCGTCTTGAAGCTCCACTTCGGCACCTCGTCGTCGCCGCAGGCGGTGACCTCGCCGTTGATGATGACGATGGTGTCGCCCGAGACCTTCTCGACGCGGTCGGCGGTGAAGTACATGATGGTGCCGTCCTGCGTCTGGTTGGTGAAGCCGGTCGTGTTCTCGAAGAAGCCGGTCTTCCGGGTGTAGTCCCACTCGGCGCGCGACCCCGTGATGCGCTGAAACTCGCCCTGGTCGAAGACGACGTTCCCCTCGGCGACGACGCGGGTCTTCGCCTCGTAGACCGTCACCTTGTCGGCCTGGAGGCGGTAGATGCCGATGCGCGTGTCCACGTTCCCCTCGGCGACGGTGACGCGGCTCCCCTCCTCGCCGGTGGAGGTCTGCTTGTCGGCGCGCACTTCGAGTTCGTCGGTCGGCTGCGCGCCCTGCGCGCCGTCGGGGCGGGTGCGCGGGCGCGGGCGGACGACGGGCCTGTCCTGCGAGAGCGGGTTGACGTTCGGCGTGTCGGTGACGGGGTTCTCGACCTTGCGGTCGACGGGGTTGGTCTGCTGCTGCGCGCGCGCGGGCGCGGCCAAAGAGACGAGCGCGCCGACGAGCACGAGCAGCAGCGTCAGCGCAGGGCCTCGCCTGTGTTCAGGGACGTAAGCGCGCAAGAGTTTGAGTCGAAAGCCTCCCGAGAGACGAAACGCGCCGATGCTAACACGCGCCTCGGCCGGAAAGGAAGTAGGCAGTAGGCGGTGACGAGGGTGCTGGATGTTGGGTGCTGGGGAAGAGCGGCTTGTCCTCCCCAGCACCCAGCACCCAAAACCTTCTTACCGCCTACTGCCTACTGAACACCCGGTAGCGCGCGGTGAGGGAGAGGCCGAGGCTGAGGACGACGAGGGCGAAGACGACGAAGGGCCAGAGGTAGGGGAGCGCGAGGACGATTGCCCAGAAGGCCGCGCCGAGGAGCAGGGCCACGGACTCGGAGCGGCGGTCTTCGGGGAGCAGCACGCGCTGGAGCCAGCGCCCCGTCGCGGCGTGGATGACGACGCGGCCGAACAGATACGAGAGCAGCAGGAGCAGCAGCGCGGTGACGCCGACCAGCGCCGCGAGCGCAGGCGGCAGGAACCGCAGCGCCGTCGTCACGCCCGGCCCCAGCACCAGCGCGCCGACCAGACCGATGAGGGCCACGCGCGGCAGAGTCAGTTGCAGGCGCGCCGCCGCGCGCCCGACCGCGCCGGGCGTCACGGCCGTCAACGCGATGGAGACGATGAACCAGAAGAGCACGGCCATGAGGCGCCAGCCGACGAAGGCGAGCGAGAACTCGGGCGTCAGGAGCGACGCGGGGTTGCGCGCCATCCCGCGCAGCTCCTGCTCGTAGCCCGCGTACATCAGCGTCTTGCCGGCGGGGCCGCGGTTGCCTCCCTCGTTGCGGTACTCGCCGCCGAAGACGATCACGTCGCCGCCGACGTGCGAGTTGTTGAGCTGTATGACCGAGCCGCCCACGGCCGCCGCGTCGCCCTCGACCTTGCCCTCCACGATCACGTCGCCGCCGAACGCGATGACGCCGCGCACGTCGCCGCGCACGCGCACGCTCCGCCCCACCCCGAACACGTCGCCCGCCTGCCGCCCCTCGATCACCAACTCCTCGCCCCGCGCGGCGTCCTGAGCGTTGACGACGATAGCCGCGAGCAGAAGGAGGAGCAGGGCCAGAAGGCCCTTCGTGAAATTGAGCGCGGCACTTTTTGAGAACGCAGCTTGAGGGTCGCGCAAGACGAGTTCACCACAGAGACACAGAGACACAGCTTGGGGCCTCAAAGCTGTGTCTCTGTGTCTCTGTGGTGAACTCACTGTTCGCATAAGCTCAAGGCATAGAGCGAAAGCGCTGCCAGCCCCCGATGCGGCGAGCGGCCAGCGCCCGCCCCTCCCGCGAGTGACGAGGGCTGGCCGCCGCTCGGTCTCTCAAAAAATTTTCTCAGTCGCGCGCGGACGCCCGGTGGTAGCCGCTCACCAGACGCAGGAGCAGCAGGACGCCGCCGACGAGCAGCAGACCCCAGAAGAGCGCCGCCGACTCCGCCTCCGGCAAGAGCCGGCCCGCGACCGCGCGCAGCACGACGGCCGCCCCCGAACCCGCATCGGCCGAAGCGCGCCCGGCCACGCCCAACGCGCCCGTGGCCGCGCCCAGCGCGCGCAGCGCCGGCCGCACCACCACGTCGAGCGCCGCGAAGCCGAGGAGCGCGAAGGCCGCCGCGCTCAGGGCCGCGCAAATCTTCAGGGCGCGCTTCCGCTCGCGCGCGTCGCGCACGCCGCGCAGATCGTTCTGCGCGCGCGCCGTCAGCTCGCGCGTGAAGCCTTTGGGCAGCTCGATCTTCTTTTCAAAGGTCTCGTCGAAGGCCGTGTCGAGCAGGCAGAGGAGTCGCCGCTGTTCGAGCAGGGCGGCCGAGCAGTCCGGGCACGCGGGCGTGTGGCTCTCGAACTCTTCGCACGCGGCGGGGTCGAGCTCGCCGTCAAGGTAGGCGGCCGTCAGGCTCGTCCGCGGGCACTCGGCCCTCTCGCGTGCGACCACGCCCATGCCCCTTACATCCCCGTGATGCCGCGCGCGACGAGCAGCTCTCGCATCGCCTCGCGCGCGCGGAAGATTCTGTTCTTGACCGTGCCCAGGGGGAGACCCGTCACCTCCGCGATCTCGTCGTAGCTCAGGTCGTGCGAGTGCCGGAGCACGATCAGCTCGCGGTAGGCGGGCTGGAGCTGCGTGACGACCTCTTCGATCTCCGCGCGCCGCTCGCCGCGCTCGGTCTCCTGCTCTGGCGTGGGCGACTTGCTCGCGAGGGGCTTCTCGAAGGTCGTGCCCTCCTGCCCCTCGACCTCCATCTCCTCGGTGCGCGCGGCGCCGAGGCGGCGCAGGTGGTCGATGGCGGCGTTGTGCGCGATGCGGTAGATCCAGGTCGAGAACTTGAACTCGGGGCGGTAGCGCCCGAGCGAGTTGTAGACCTTGATGAAGACCTCCTGCGCCAGGTCGAGCGCCGCGTCGTAGTCTCCGACCATGCGGTAGACGTAGGCCACGATGGGGCGCTGGTAGCGGCGCACGAGTTCCTCGAAGCCGTCCTCGCGGCCCGCGAGGGCGCGCACGACCAGCTCCGTGTCGGCCGGGGCCGTGGGGTTGGGGGCGACTGCGTGTGCGATCATGACGCCAAACTTTTACGCGCCGGGCGGCCGGGAAGTTTCAGGGGCGGGATTCTCGAATTCAGACCCTCAAGGGCGGCCCGTCGCGGGCGCCGCCGACGGCGCGGCCGGGGCCGACGGGGGCGCGAGTTCGAGCGCCTTGCGGATGCCCGCGCGAATCATCTCGTGGACGCGCGGGTTGTAGCCGCGGACGCGCAGGACGACGTGGCCGTCCGCCCCCACGACGAAGGTCTGCGGGATGGCGAAGCCGCCGGGGCGCGGCGCGGTCGTGTTCCAGTTCGCCAGCGTGAGAACGGTCGGCTTGTCGATCCAGCCGACGCGGTAGCTCATCCCCGCCTCGCCGACGAACGCGCGCACCTCCTCGGCACGCTCCTCCGGGTCTTCGGCCGTCAGCCCGACGAACTCGACGCCGCGCCCGCGGTAGTCGTCGTAGATTTTGATGAAGCCCGGAATCTCGACGCGACACGGCCCGCACCACGACGCCCAAAGGTTGACGACGTAGACGCGCCCGCGAAAGTCCGACAGACGGAAGGTGTGCCCCGAGAGGTCGCGCAGCTCACGCCCCAAGACTTCCTCGGGCAGAAACTTCGCCGCCTCGACGGTCGCTGCCGTCTGCGCCGGCGCGTGCGGCGTCAGGCAGAGCAGGAGTGACGTTAAGAAGAGAACTTTCTTCATCGTAATTCAACGGCGGAAGCCCGACCGTGAGGGAGGGCGTATTGTCTCACGTCGTGCGCGACAATGAAACACGTACGCCCTCCCTCACGGTCGGGCTTCTGTCTAAGCCCAGGCGAGGGCGGCGAGGCCGGCGGGCGCGGCGATCTGTCGGAAGTCGATGCCGGCCGCGGGGAACGCGAGCCGCAGGTCGGAAGGCCCGACGGCGCGCGGCGCGGCGCTCAAGGTCTCTTCGACGATGGCGCGCGCCTCCACCTCCGCGAGCCCCGTGCCCGCGACGAGCAGGCGACCGATGCTCTCGCCGTAGAGCGGGGCCGGCGGGGCCTCGCCCTCGGCCGCCTGCGGCGTGGTGCGGTCGCGGTAGAAGAGCAGGAAGCGGTAGAGCTCGTCGGCGCGGTCTTCGGTCTCGCAGATGACGCCGCGCACGTAGAGCGGAGAGCCCGCGCGCAGCACGACGGCCGTGAAGCCTTCGGCGTGCGAGCTGACGAGCAGGGAGTCCGCGCCCGCCGCGGCCTGCGCCCCGCCGTCGCGCATCAGCCACCAGGCCTCGCCCATGTGGCGCGGCAAGATCAAACCCGCCTGCCAGTCCAGCGCCGCGAAGACCTGTTCATACTCCGCGAGCACCGCGAGGCGGACGCCCGTGACGAGGTAACGCTGACGCCCCTGCGCGTCCGGCCGCAGGCGCTCGCGCGAGACGCGCAGCTCGTCGAGCGGCGCGCCCAGGGCGCGCTCGATCTTCCAGCGCAGCATCTCCTCGCTCTCGTTGCGCGAGGCCGGCGCGGTCTCCATCGTCAGAATCGAAGTGCGCGTCGAGGCCTCGGGCAGGGCGACCGACCAGCGCTTGCGGCGCGCGAGTCCCGCACTCGTTAGAAGCTCGGTGAGCGCGCCGGCCAGCTCCGCGCCGTCCGCGACGTTCTGCTCGTCGAAGCTCGGCCGCAGGAGTCCCGCCGGCAGCGGCAGAAGCCCCGCGCTCCTCACCGCGAGCCCGCCCCCGCGCCGCTCCAACTGCACGACGCTCGCGGCCTCGCCCGAAAGCCCCACGGCCGCCTGCGGCAAGCGGGGCGAGATGAGTCTCTGGAAAGGATTCATAAGCAAGTAGGCAGTAGGCAGATGGCAGTAGGCTCCGCGTTCAGGAGATTGAAAGTTAATCCGGACTACTCGACAGCGGCCCTGAGATGCCTACCCCCTACTGCTCCTTCACCATTCGTTGTAGTGCGACGAGCCGTCGGAGGAGAGTTCGGTGGAGGTCGAGCGGACGTTGACGACGCCGCTCTCCCCGGAGGTCGAGCCGGGGTCTTCGCCCGGCACCTCCTCCCAGTTGGCCTCGTCGGTCATCGGGTCAATCGGCTTCTCGTGGATGTAGCCGGCGCTCACGAGGTCGTCGAGCGACTGCGGCAGCTTCCCCTTGTCGGCGGCGTACTGGTCGATCATCTTCCGCATCGTGAAGAGGTCTTCGCGGAGCGTCGCCTCCCTCGCCGCCTGCACAGTCTTGTTGTACTGCGCCATCGCAATCAGGGCCAGGATGACCAGGATCGAGATGACGATCATCAGCTCCAGCAGGGTGAAGCCACGCGCTTTGCGCGAGTAGGCGGTAGGCAGTGGGCGGCGGGCAGTGGGGAACAGACGCGAGCCGCGCCGTTCCGCCTCTACTGCCGTCTGCCTACCGCCTGCTGCCATCTGTTCCTTACCACTCACTGTACTTCTCCCCGTTGAGCGCCGTGCCCTCGGACTTGGAGTGCACGTCGAAGACGTTGACGGGGCTTCCCGAGCAGCCGCCGTCGGCGTCGTCGTAGTTCGAGAGCAGGCACCAGTCGGGCTTGCCCGTCATCGGGTCGACGGGAATCTCCCTCAGGTAGATCTTCTTCTTCGGGACGGGCGCCGCGTTGGTCTCGGTCATGTTCCCCTGGAGGCTGCCGAACTGCTGCGCGGCCGTCGCGGTGCGCGGCAGCACGTCCACGCCCTCGACGAGCATCTCCAGGCTGGTCGGGTAGCGGTCGGGGTTGTCCACGCCGAAGATGGTGCAGTCGGCGATGCGGACGCGGCTGCGCGGGTCGACCCAGAGCCCCTGCGGCGTGTTCGGGTTGCCGCCGTTGGGGACGGGGACGGGGCTCGTGACCGGCGCGCCCGTGGGGCCGCACTGCATGTTGACGGTGTCGCGGTGGAACTCGTCGATGGCGCCGCGTATCTCGCGCAGCGCTTCGCGCAGGCGCGTCTCGCGCTGCCGCTTGATGGAGGTGCGGACGATGGGGATGACGGCCATCGTCAAGACGGCCATCACCGTCATCGTGATGACCAGCTCGATGAGCGTCCACCCGCGGGAAGACTTAAGGGGAAGGGTCGAGGGCGTCTTCCCTCCCCCTTTAACCTTTACCCCTTCCCCCGTCGTTCTCATCACTGCGCCCTCCGCGCCTTACTGAGTGACCTTGAAGCGGCCGGGGGTCGTGCGCAGACGCACGGTGCGGCCGTCGGTGGCGACGAGGTGCACCTTGTCCGCGTCGAACTGGAGGCCGGTCTCGCCCGCCGCCAGTCCCTCGACCTCGACGACCAGCAGCAGCCCCTCGCCCGTCAGCGCCGGGGCACCGGCCGCGGGCACGACCGAGACGACCAGCACGCCCGAAGGGTCGACCGACTGCGTGAGCACGGGCGCGCCCGACAGCCCGCCCTGCGTGACCGAGCGGACGGCCAGGGCCTTCGGGTCGAAGCGCAGCGTGGCCGTCGCCAGCCCGAGCGGCGCGTCCGTCTTCATGAAGACCATCACGCGCCTGCGCTCGCCGACCTTCAACTCCTGGTTGTCGGTCATCAGCGTCAGCTCGGCCGCGCTCTCCGCGGGCGCGCCGACGGCCGGAGTCGTGGCGTTCGCGGGCGCCGCGTTGTTAGCCACGGCCGGCGCCGGCGCGGGCGGCTCGCCGAGGGCGACGTTAACGACCTGCGGGCCGGAGTTGTTCGTCGCGACCTGCGCCGAGGGCTCCGCCTGCGCGAGCGCCTTCGGCGCGGGCACGAAGGTCACCTCCTCGGGGGCGGCGGCCGCGGCCGTGTTCGCGGGGGCCGGGGTCGCCGCGGCGGCCTGCGTCTGAATCGTCGCGTTGACGTTGGTCGGAAGAGCGCGCATGCGCGCGAAGTGCTCCTCGCGCTCGGCGTCGCGCAGCAGCGCTTCGAGCGAGGGCGACTGCGGCGTCTGCATCGTGCCCGTGTCCTTGGGCTCCAAGTCCTGCGGCGTGATTTCGGGCGCGCGCAGCACCCTCGGCGTCATCGTGATGACGATGTCGCTGTTCTGATTGTCCTTCGTCGGCGTCGTGAAGAGGCGGCCGAGGATGGGGATGAGCCCGACGAGCGGGAGGCCGGCGCGCCCGTTCCGCTCGCGATCCTGCGCGATGGAGGCGATGAGCATCGTCTTCCCGTTCGGGATGCGCGCCACGCCCTCGATCTTGCGCTGCGTGAAGATGGGCGTCAGCGGGTCGGGGCCGGCCTGCTGGTCTTTCGACTCGATGGTCATCGAGACCTGCACGTCCTGGTTCGGGTAGACCTTCGGCTTGAAGTCGAGGTTGAGGCCCACGTCCTCGTACTGGATGACGGGGTAGCCGTTGCCGAGCGCGTTGCCGATGCCGCCGTTGTTGTTATTGTTGTTGTTATTGTTGCCCGTGTTGACGAGCCCGTTGTAGACCGAGGCGGTCTGCACCGGCACCTTCGAGCCGACGCGCGTCGAGGACTTCTCGTCGTCGAAGGCGTGCACCTGCGTCGAGAAGAGCAGGCGCGTGTTGGTCTTGCTCTGGAAGAGCGAGATCGTCGAGTTCGGGATGAGCAGGCCGAGGCCCGAACCGAGGCCCACCGTATCCTTGCCGATGGCGAGCGCCGGCGTGCCGCGGTAGAGGAGCGAGCCGGCCGCGACGCCGCCGAGGTTGCCGAGCGAGGTGGAGTTGCCCACCTGGTTGCCGATCTGGAGGAGGTCGTTGCGCGAGATTTCGTAGATGGCGACCTCCATCACAACCTCGGCGCGATCCTTGTCCACGCTCTGCAAGAGCTTCTCGATGGTGCGCATGTTCTCGGGCGTGTCGCGCACGGTGATCGAGTTGGTCGTCGCGTTCTCGATGAACTGCGGCTGGCGGCCGGCGTTGGCGGGGAGCGCGCCGGTGAGAAGCGTGCGCGCCTCACTCGGCTTGATGTTGTAGAGGTAGAAGGTGCGCAGGACGAGCTGCTGGTACATCGGCCGCTTCGACTGGTCGGCGACGAGGATGGTGCGGCGGTCGAGCTTCTGGAAGAAGAGGCCGTTGGCGAGGAAGACGTAGTCGAGTGCGCGCGCGGGCGTGATATCCTTCCAGTCGACCTTGATCTGCCGCTTGACCTGGGTGAACGCCTGGTCGAAGACGACGTTGAGGCTCATGTCGTCGGCCAGCCTCCGGATCAACCCTTCGAGGTCGCCGTTGTACTGGACGAGCTGCAACTTCTCGGAGCGCGTGGGGACGCCGTCGGCCTCGCCGTCGGGCGAGGAGGGGACGGGCACGGTGCCCGCCGGCCCGCGGTAGCTCGTCGGCGTGTTGCGCGGGGCGGCCGTGCCCTCCTTCTCGCGCTGGAGCCGGAGCATCCGATCCATCTCCTGCGCGGCGAGGTCGTTGACGGGGTCGAGCCCGTAGGCCTGCCGGTAGGCGTTGTAGGCCCCGATGTAGTCGCCCTGGTCGGCCAGCGCCCGCCCCTTCGTCATGTAGTTCTGCGAGGCGTTGAAGACGGAGCGGCGGTAGTGGAGCTGGTACTCGGTCTCGTTCGGCGCGGCGGCGACGGCGAGCGCGAACTCCTGCGCCGCCTTCTCCCACTGCTGCGCCTTCTCGTACTCCAGGCCGCGGTTGTAGTTCTTCTCGCCCTTCTTCGCGAGCACGCTGACCGGCGCGGCGAGCAGCACGGCCGCCATGAGGAGCGCCGCGAAGGGACGTGCCTGGAGCTTTGACTTCATCTCGAATCTCACTTGCGTTGATTCCTTTTCAGGGTTTTAAGTCGGCCGCGGAGGCCGCGCGCCTTCTGCAATGGCCTGTTCGGGGCGTGGCAGCCCCGGTAGAATTTCAGACTTTACACGCCGGGGCGTAGATAATAGTTCCTTAAAGACTGCCGGACAAGTTGGCAGTCGGCAGCGAAAAGGGTTTTGGGTGCTGGGTTCCAGGTGTTGGGTAAGGCATCGGGTTTTAACCAGCACCTGGAACCCAGCACCCAAAACCCTCTTACTGCCGTCTGCCTACTGCCTGCTGGCGACGATCTCGTCGCCGTTCATCTTCACCTCTTCGACGAAGGTGACGCGGTTGATCTCGTGCAGGGTCGAGACGCCGGCGAAGACCTTCTCAAGCGCCGACTCGCGCAGGGAGCGCAGGCCCTCCGCCTCGGCCGCGCGGCGGACTTCGGAGCCGGGGCGCCGCGCGATAATCATCTCGCGGATGTTGTCCGACATGTTCAGCAGCTCGTGGATGGCCGTCCGGCCGCGGTAGCCCGTGTGGTTGCAGGCGTCGCAGCCGACGCTCATGTAGAACGTCCGGCCGCCGTGCTCCGAGGGCCGCAGGCCCGACTCCATCAGCTCCTCGTCCGAGGGGTGGTACGGCCGCTTGCAGACCGAGCAGAGCATGCGGGTCAGCCGCTGCGCCAGCACGCAGTTCAGGGACGAGACGAAGTTGTAAGGCTCGACGCCCATGTTGAGGAAGCGGCCGATGACGTCGATGACGTTGTTGGCGTGGACGGTCGTGAAGACGAGGTGGCCCGTCAGCGCCGACTGGATGGCGATCTGCGCCGTCTCGTTGTCGCGGATTTCGCCGACCATGATCTTGTCCGGGTCGTGGCGCAGAATGGAGCGCAGGCCGCGCGCGAACGTCAGGCCCTTCTTCTCGTTGACGGGAATCTGCGTGACGCCGTGGAGCTGGTACTCGACCGGGTCTTCGATGGTGATAATCTTGTCTTCCTCGTTCCGAATCTCGTTCAGCCCGGCGTAGAGCGTGGTCGTCTTGCCCGAGCCGGTCGGCCCCGTCACCAAGACCATGCCGTACGGCTCCGCGATGTAGCGGCGGAAGTCCTTCAGGTCGCGCGGGAGGAAGCCGACCACGTCGAGCGTCAGGTTGCGGAACTGCTCGTTGATCTGCTCCTTGTCGAGAATACGGACGACGCAGTCTTCGCCGTGGACGGTCGGCATGATGGAGACGCGGAAGTCCACGTTCCGGCCCTTATAACGAACCCGGAAGCGGCCGTCCTGCGGGATGCGGCGCTCGGCGATGTCGAGCTCCGACATGACCTTGATGCGCGAAATCAGAGTCTGGTGGTAGGAGATGTCGATGGGCTCGACCTTCTCGTAGAGCGCGCCGTCGATGCGGTACTTGACGTGGACGGCCGTGTCCCTCGTCTCGATGTGGATGTCGGAGGAGCGCGACTCCATCGCGTTGTAGATGATGGTGTCGACCAGCTTGATGATGGGCGACATGTCGCTGTCCGTCGCCAGCCGGTCTAAGTCCAAGACCTCCTCGCCCTGCTCGGTCTCCTTGACGAGCGAGATGCGGAAGCCCGAAGCGGCCTCCTGCAGGACGCGCTGCGTGGCGTCGCCCTTCCGCAAGACGACCTCAATCGCGCCCGCGGTCGCGACGTGCGGGACGACGCGCGCGTGCAGGGCCGAGGCGATCTCGTCCAGGCGCTCGAGGTCGGTCGGGTCGGCCATCGCGATGTGCAGCCGGCGGCCCTCGCGCCGCAGGGGCACGAAGAGGTGGCGCAGCATCAGGTCGACGGGAATCTCGCCGAGGAGCGCGTAGTCAATCGGCGACTCGCCGACCGGCGGGAGCAGGTCGACGTACGGGAGCCGGTAGCGCCGCGCGAGCGAGAGGGCCGCGCGCACCTCGGGCGGGGTGTGCCCGTCGTCGTCGTTCAGGACGGCGGCCGGGGGCGCCGGGTTGACGATAGTCGGCGTGTCGGCCTGGTTCTCCGTTTGACTCATCGCTTTTCAGATGCCTCGGGCGGGCGGGGGATTGCCTGCCGGCTCAACCCCGGAAGCTCAAATTCGAGATGGACTGGATGATGGGGAGGTAGATGGAGAGCAGGATCGTCACGACGACCCCGCCCATCACCAGCAGGATGGCGGGCTCAAGCACGGTGGTCAGCTGTTCGAGCCGGACTTCCGACTCGCGGTCGTGGAAGTCGGCGACCTCTTCGAGCATCTCGCGCAGGGAGCCCGAGCGCTCGCCCACGCCGATCATGTCGAGCGCCAGCGGGGGAATCCACCCCGCGGATTCGAGGCTCTCGGTGAACGAGCGCCCCTCGCGAATCATCGGGAGCGTCGCCGAACTCCGCGCCCGCAGCTCCTTGTTCGTAATCGACTCGGCCGCGATCTCCCAGGACTCGACCAGCGTGATGCCGCCCGCGAGCAGCGTCGCCAAAGAGCGCGTCATCTGCGCGACGGCGAGCTGCCTGATGAGCTGGCTGACGATGGGGAGCTTCAGTAAAAAGCGGTCGAGGTTGAGCGCGCCCGTCGGCGTGCGCGTCCAGAGGTAGAGCGCGACGGCGCCGACGAGGACGGCCGGCACCAGCCAGTAGAAGTTCTCCGAGGCGAAGTGCGAGATGCCGATGACGGTCTTCGTCACGGCCGGCAGCTCGCGGTTGAAGCCCTCGAAGAGCGAGGACATCTTCGGCACGACGTAGACGGTCAGGAACATCACCATGCCCATCGACGCCGCGAGCAGGAAGAGCGGGTAGGCGAGCGCGCCGCGAATCTTCCGGCGAATCTCGACGCCGCGCCGCATGTAGGCGACGTAGCGCGCCAGCACGTCGTCGAGCGCGCCCGAGCGCTCGCCCGCCAGGATCGAGGCCGTGTAGATGCGCGGGAAGATCGGCCCCTGCGCCGCGAAGGCCGACGAGAGCGCCATCCCCGAGCGTATCTTCTCCTCCACGTCTTCGAGCACGAGCCGGAGGCGCGAGGAGGAGGCGCGGCGCCGCAGCATCGCGACGGCCTGCAGGATCGGGATGCCGGCGCGGAGGATGGCCGAGAGTTGCTGGTTGAAGAGGAGGAAGTCGCCCGGCTTGACGCGGGGCGCGGTGCCGCCCTTGCCGCCGCGCGTCAGGCCCCCGAGGCCCGCCACCTTCGGCGGCGCGACCGAGAAGACGCGAAAGCCCTCGGCTTCGAGGCGCACGCGCGCCTCCTGCACGCCCACGGCCTCGACCGTGCGCGTCACGACCTCGCCCGCGGGCGTCCCCAAACGACAGATGAACTCGGCCATGTTTTAAATAAAGGAGGCAGAAGCCCGACCGTGAGGGAGGGCGTACGTCTCCCGTCGTAATGTCCTATCAAGGTTGAGGCGCCCTCCCTCACGGTCGGGCTTCTGCCTTTTCCGGCACGGCCCGGCGGGAGAGCCTGCGCCCAAACTAAGGCGTTCGATTGTAACACGACGCCGCGCCCGCCTCCCACCGCCCGCGCCCCTTACACGCGCGCGCCCGTGCGAAGTTGCACGGAAATAGAATCGTGAAGAAGTCGAAACTGAGATGTTTGTTGCGCGGGGGCGGGTGCTGTCCTACAATACCGGCGCGAAGGAAAGAGGAAGTCTCCCCGTCTTCCCAGCACGCTACCGCGTACAACCGAAGGGGCGCGTGCCGCCGTCCAAGCAGGCAAGCACGCTTTACAAAGCCCCGAGCCGGAGCCCGCGGGCGCCGAAAGACGGCCCCGGGTCGGCGGTTCCCCTTTTCCAAACGGCGTAAGACACTTCCGCAGGAGGCTTAACATGAGGGCCCGGCGCTCCGAGAGTTTTTCCAGAGTCGCGCTCGTCTCACTCCTCTTCGCCATCGCACTGGCCGCGCCCCGTGCCGGGGCGCAGCCCGCCCAACAGCCCGAGCAGGTGAAGGCCGCGCAGAAGACCGGGCCGGCGCCCGCCCCCGACGGCGCCGCGACGACGACGACCACGACGACGACGACCACCACCAGCACGACGGCGACGGGCGACAAGCCGGCCGCCGCCGTAACGCCCGAGCAGCAGGCGCGGCCCGCCGCGCAGAAGCCCTCGGTGCCGGCCGCCAACGGGCGCGCCAGCAGCACTTCGAACTCGATGCTGGACGGCCCCATCGTCCAGCCATTCGTCGACGACGACAAGCCGAACATCATCCACTCCGACCTCGTCACGCTCACCGTCACCGTCACCGACACCTACGGCCGCTTCGTGACCGGGCTCAACAAGAACGCCTTCTCCATCTTCGACGACAAGAACGAGCAGGAGATCGCCTTCTTCTCGGACGAGGACGCGCCCGTCAGCTTAGGGATCGTCTTCGACGTGTCGGGCTCGATGGGCGGCGACAAGATCATGCGCGCGCGCGAGGCGCTCTCGAAGTTCGTCGACACGAGCCACGCCCGCGACGAGTACTTCCTCATCGGCTTCAACACGCGCGCGCAGCTCCTCCTCAACCACACGCGCGACAGCGACGCGCTGTTGCAGAAGCTGACCTTCGTCCAGACGCACGGCCAGACGGCGCTCTACGACGCGACCTACCTCGGGGTCGAGCGTGTGACGCGCGGCGCGCACAAGAAGCGCGCCGTCCTGCTTATCTCCGACGGGCAGGACAACAGCTCGCGCTACACCTTCAACGAGCTGAAGCGGATGCTCAAGGAGTCGGACGTCATCATCTACGCCATCGGCATCGTCAGCCCGAACGACGACTCGGCGCTCGGCTACGGCGGCCGCGCCATCCTCGAAGAGCTGGCCGGCGTCTCGGGCGGGAAGGCATTCTTCCCCTCGACCGGCGCCGAGATGAACGACACCTTCGAGCGCATCGCGCTGGAGCTGCGCACGCAGTACAGCATCAGCTACCGCCCCTCGGCCTTCGCCAACGACGGCAAGTGGCACAAGCTCAAGATCAAGGTGCAGCCCCCGCGCGGCTTCCCGCGCCTCTTCGTCCGCGGCCGCGAAGGCTACTTCGCCAGCGCGACGCCGAAGTAGGGGTGCTGGGTGTTGGGTTCTGGGTTCTGGGTAAAAGCTTAAAACCAGCACCCAGAACCCAACACCCAGCACCCCTTTCCCGGCAACTAACGTCCCGGCCGGGGCATCTCTAAAGTCGTCGCGCAGGGCCGGCGCGCGGCCCGTACGCCGAACGCCGACCCAGGCAGTTTTGCTCTTTGCCCCGGCCACGCGGAGCCTGAGATAAGGCCCGGAAGGTTGGAAGCCCCGCGCCCCGCCTCATAAGGGCGGGACTCGCGGGGCGAACTTTTGAGGGAAGAAGATGAGACGAAGTGAGTTCCCTACCCGGCCGCGCCGCGCGCGCTTCGCCGCGCCCCTCCTCCTCCTGGCGCTGACAGGTTCTCTGCTGCCCGCCTCGCAGGCGCGCCAGAACGAAGGCCGCCCGCGCCGCGTCGGCGCCAAGACGACCAACAACGCCGCGCCCGCGCAGACCAGGGCGACCCCGCAGCAGCGCCAGACGCCGACCCCGACGCCCAAACCGACGACGCCGGCCGGCCCCTCGGTCGTCACGCAGGACGCGCCGCCGCCCGCGCCGGCGCCGCCCAAGCTCCGCACGCAGCCCACGGCCGAGCCGGACGCGCCCGCGAAGGACGAGAAGGGGCAGGAGGTCGGCGACGACGAGGTCGTCACCATCGACGCGAGCCTCGTCAACCTCCACGTCCGCGTCGTCGACCGCAACAACCGCCCCATCAACGACGTGCCCGACGCCGACTTCCGCGTCACGGAGAACGGCGTGGCGCAGCAGATCTTCCACGTCGAGCGCGAGGAGGTGCCCATCACCTACGGCCTCGTCGTGGACAACTCCGGCTCCCTGCGCAACCAGATCGGGCAGGTCGTCGAGGCCGCCAAGACCATCATCGAGAGCAACAAGCCCGGCGACGAGACCTTCGTCGTCCGCTTCATCGCCTCCGACGAGATCAAGATCATGCAGGACTTCACCGCCGACAAGCAGGCGCTCGGCGACGCCCTCGACGACATGTTCATCGAGGGCGGGCAGACGGCCGTCGTCGACGCCGTCTACCTCGCCGCCGAGCACGCCGCCGAGCGGCGCGTGAAGTCGAACGACCCGGCCGAGGAGAAGCGCCGCCGTGCCCTCATCCTCGTCACCGACGGCGAAGACCGCGACAGCTTCTACAAGACCGAGCAGCTCTTCGAGTCCCTCAAGGAAGAGGACGTGCAGATTTACGTCATCGGCTTCGTCAACGAGCTGGAGAAGGAGCGGGGCTTCATCACGCAGTCGAAGCGGCAGAAGGCCGTCTCTCTGCTCGACCGGATGGCGAAGGAGACGGGCGGGCGCACCTTCTACCCGACCTCGCTCTCGGAGCTGCCGGGCATCGCCCAGGAGATCACGAAAGACCTGCGGACGCAGTACGTCATCAGCTACCGCCCGGCGACGACGGGGCGGCCCGGCGAGTTCCGGCCCGTCCGCGTCGCCGTCGCCGACGGCCGCGGCGGCGAGAAGCGCATCGCCGTCACGCGCTCCGGCTACACGGCCAAGCCGACGCCGGCCGCGCCGCCCCGCCCCGCGCAGCCCGGCAACAAGTCAACCACGACGCCCGCCTCCACCAACAGGAGACCCTGAATGAGCGTTGACCCTGCTTTGCTCGAAGGCATCGAGTTCTTCGAGCTGCTCGGCGGCGACGAGCGCCGCGCGCTGGCCGAAGTCGTAGACCTGGTCAAGTTGGTTGAGGGCGAGACTCTCTTCCGGGCGGGCGACCCCGGGGAGAGTCTTTACCTTGTGCGGACGGGCGAGGTCGAGCTCTACATCACGGACAACGTCGGGCAGAAGATTACGCTCGACACGTCGCGCCAGGGCGACTTCTTCGGCGAGATCGCGCTCCTGGACGAAGAGTCGCGCACGGCGACGGCCGTCGCGCTCTCCGAGACCGAGCTGATCGAGCTCGACCGCGGCGACCTGCTCCTGCTCTTCGGCCAGCAGCCCGACGCGGCGCTGCACATGCTGGCGGCGATGGGGCGCATGACGCGCAAGGCCGACGCGCTGCTGCGCCAGCGCGTCTCGCGCAACGTCAACGAGGAGGTCGAGGAGCGCGCGACCGTCGTCCAGCGCGTCGCCGACTGGCTCGCCTGGTTCTCGGGCAGCATCCTCTTCCTCTTCCTGCACGCGCTCTGGTTCGGCATCTGGATCGTCCTCAACACGGGGCTCGTCCAAATCCCCGGCCTCTCCGGCTTCGACCCCTTCCCCTTCGGACTGCTGACGATGATCGTCTCGCTCGAAGCCATCTTCCTCTCGACCTTCGTGCTGATTAGCCAGAACCGGCAGGTCGAGAAGGACAAGGTGCGCGCAGACATCGAGTACGAGGTCAACATCAAGGCCGAGATGGAGGTCGCGCACCTCCACGATAAGGCCGACCACATCCACGAAGAGATGCTCCGCCGTTTCACCCAGCTCGAAAAGCTGATCGCCGCCCGTTCCGCCCCCTCCGAGAAGGTCTAAGCCCTCCGCGTCTCCACGAAGGCCGGCGGCGGCTGCTGCGCGCGCGCCGGCCCGGGGTACTTCATAGACGAGGACCAGCGCTGCGCCGGCCTCTCGACCAGCCGGTTGAAGACGTAGGCCGCGCAGACGGAGGCGGCCAGGGCCGCGAAGGGCGCCGCGCACCGCAGCGGGAGCCCCGGCGCGAACGTCGCGAAAAGGTTGACGACCCTGCTCCCGACGGGAACGTGCAGCAGGTACAGCGAGTACGAGATGGCCCCGAAGAACCGGGCCGGGCGGCTGTCGAGCCTGACGAAGGCGATGGCGAGGGCGGCCCCCAGCCCCGCGGCGGCCTCGGGCCAGCCCAGCGAGAGCGACGTGGCAACCGCGAGCGCCGCCGCCGTACACAGGAAGACGCGCGGCGACTCGCCGCAGACCCTCAGCCGGAAAGTGAGTGCGCCGAGGGCGAAGAGCGGCAGGTACTCGAAGACGAACGCCGGGTTCCTGACGAGGAAGGCGGCCAGCCCCCCCGCCGCCAGCACGGCGTAGAAGGCCCGGCGCCCCCCCGAGACCAGCGGGAAGACGAGGCCGATGATGAGGTAGTACTGCGACTCGACGGCGAGCGTCCAGTAGACGGGGTTGAGCCAGGGGCGGCCGAAGTAGGCGTTGGCGTAGCCGAGGTGCGGCAGGAGCGTGGCCCAGGAGAACTCGAAACGCTGCCCTTGGAAGTCGGGGAACAGCGCCGTGATGTATATCGCGAGCAGGACGAACGCGATGGAGGCCAGGTAGGGCGGGTCGAGTCTCGCGAACCGCTTGAGCAGGAAGCGCCCGAAGCCCGGCACCGCGTACCCGGCGCGGGCGAGCGCGAAGGGGACGACGAAGCCCGATATCACGAAGAAGACCTCGACCCCGAGCCAGCCGTAGCGCCCCGACAGCCTGAGCAGGCTGTCGTCCGGCAGGAGCGCGGGGTTGCCGTTGGTGAAGTGAAACCAGGCGACCGCCGCCGCGGCGAGCCCGCGTAAGGAGTCCGGAGTTGGGATGCGTTCTTGAGGCAAACGACCCTTTCCTGTGAGGCCGCGGATTCTACCAAAAGAGTGGGCGGGGCGGAAGGCCGAAGGTTGACGGGGCCGGGCCGCCGCGCCCCCGTGCCGACCCGCGTTCGCCGTTGTAAAATACGGGGCATGCTGACAGTCCTGTACTTGCTGACCGTGCTCCTGCTGGTCTTGGCCAACGGCTTCTTCGTCGCGGCGGAGTTCGCGCTCGTCGGCGTCCGGCGCTCGCGCGTCGAGACGCTCGCCGAGGGGGGCGACGGCCGCGCGGCGCGCCTGCTCGGCCTGCTCGACAACCTCAACGCCTACATCTCGGCCACGCAGCTCGGCATCACGATGGCCTCGCTCGCGCTGGGCTGGGTCGGCGAGCCGGTCTTCGCGCACCTGCTCGAAGAGCCGCTCAAGGGGCGCGTTTCGGCGACGGCGCTCCACACCATCTCGTTCGCCGTCGCCTTCACCGTCATCACCTTCCTCCACATCGTGCTGGGCGAGCTGGCGCCGAAGACGCTCGCGCTGGAGCTGACCGAGAAGGTCGCGCTCGCCGTCTCGTGGCCGCTGCTCGTCTTCTACAAGCTGTTCAGCTGGCCCATCCGCCTGCTCGACTGGGCGGGCACGCGCACGGTGCGGCTGTTCGGCCTCCACCCTTCGGGCGAGCACGCGTCGGTCTACACCGAGGAGGAGCTGCGCCGGCTCGTGGACATCTCGCGCAAGAGCGGCCACCTGGAGGAGGCGGAGCGGCAGCTCATCCACGGCGTCTTCGAGTTCGCCGACGCGGAGGTGCGCGAGGCGTTGGTGCCGCGCACGGCGGTCGTGGCCGTCCCCGCCGCGGCCACGCTCGCCGAGGTGAAGGCCGCCTTCAGGGAGCAGGGCTACACGCGCCTGCCGGTCTACCGCGAGCGCTTCGACGACGTGGTCGGCGTGCTCTTCCGCCGCGACCTCGAAGAGTTCGTGGACGGGACGCGGCCCGCCTCGGAGTTCGACGCAGGCCGCCTGGCGCACCCGCCGCTCTTCATGCCCCCGACGGCCAAGCTCGGCGCGGCCCTGAAGCAGATGCGCGACGCGCGCACGCACCTCGCCTTCGTCATCGACGAGCACGGCGGGCTGGAGGGCATCGTCACGCTGGAAGATTTGCTCGAGGAGATCGTGGGCGAGATTAACGACGAGTACGACGAGGAGTCGAAGTCGCAGATCGTGGCGCAGCCGGACGGGACGTTCCTGCTCGACGGGATGCTGGCCGTGCGCGACGCCAACCGCCGCTTCCCGCTCGACATCCCCGAGGAGGGGCACTACACGACCGTCGCGGGCTTCCTGCTCGCGCGCGCCGGCCGCCTGCTCAAGCCCGGCGAGACGGTCGAGCACGAGGGCGCCGTCTTCCGCGTCGAGCGCGTCGAGCGCCGCCGCCTCCGCTGGGTGCGCCTGACGCCCGCCCCGCCCAAGACCACGGACGGCAACACGCACGCCGCCCTCGAAGCCGTCGTGCCCCTCATCCTCACCGGCGCCGGACTCGGGATGTTCTGAGCGGGGGCGTGTAGCCGGGACTATTCACCACAGAGACACAGAGGCACAGCTTGAAGCGGATAGCTCAACAAGCTGTGCTTCTGTGTCTCTGTGGTGAAATTCTTTTCCTACTTCTCCGGCATGAGCGTGATCTGCCAGGCGACGAAGGCGATGAAGGCGAGCATGACGACGAGGATGAAGACGACGACGGGTTCGAGTTTAAAAATCGAGGCGCCCTCGCGCTCGTCGTCGTCGAGGAAGCTCTCGGGCATGGGGACGTTCGAGCTGTCCACGCGGATGGTGTCGGCGTCGCGCTTGCCGTCGCTCTGCGGCGAGTCCTTGAACGCCTCGGTCTCTTCGAGCGGGGTGAGGCGCGCGGCCTCTTCGCCGTGGTCGTGCCCGCGGTGAGAGCTCCCCGGCCAGTGGAGCCGCCCCGTCTTCCAGCCCTTCCGCTTCTTCTTCCTGCTCACAGCCACTTCACCTTCCGCAGATAGAAGTAGAGCACCAGCCCGATCAGGAGCATCGCCGCCAGCGCGAAGACGTAGCCGAAGCGCCAGTGCAGCTCGGGCATGTACTCGAAGTTCATCCCGTAGATGCCCGCGACGAGCGTCACCGACATGAGCACGGTGGCGACCGACGTGAGCCGCTTCATGATCATGTTCATCCGGTTCCCCTGAATCGAGAGGTAGGCGTCCATCGTCGAGCCGAGCATGTCGCGCAGGGTGTCGATGGTGTCGGCGACGCGGATGATGTGGTCGAACACGTCCTGGAAGTAGACCTGCGTCTCGCGCGGGAAGATGGGCTGCTCGCGCCGGAGCATCGTGTTGAAGACGTCGCGCAGGGGGGCGACGGTGCGGCGCAGGAAGAGGAGCTGCTTCTTGATGCGGAAGATTTCCTGAATCGACTCGGGCTGGAAGTCGCCGAAGATTTTGTCTTCGAGGTCGTCCATGCGGTCGGAGAGCACGTCGAGGAGCGGCATGTAGTCGTCCACGATGGCGTCGGTCAGGAGGTAGGCCAAAAGACCCGCGCCCTGCTCCGACCTGTCCGTCCACTCGCCCCAGAGGCGGCGCGCCGTCTCGATGGCGCGGATGGGGCGGCTGTGGACGGTGACGAGGTAGTTCTTCCCGAGGAAGATGTTCAGCTCGCGCAGCTCGAGGTCGTCCCCGGGGCCGACCAGCTCGGCCTCGTAGAGCACGATGAAGTAGTAGCCCGGGTACTCCTCGACCTTCGGCCGCTGGTGCGCGTTGCGGCAGTCCTCGATGGAGAGCGGGTGGAAGCCGAACTCCTCGGCCAGCTCGTCGAAGTCCTTGCTCGTCGGGTCGGACACGTCGGCCCACACGACGTTGCGCTCGCTCCCGCAGTATTCGCTCAACTCCTCGGCCGGGAAGTCCGTCGTGAACTTCTTCGCCGCGCTGTCGAGACACGTCGTCGTAATCACCGCCCCAACTTCCCTCCTCTATCGTTTCACTTCTTCGAGTATACTCAACCGAAGCTTTTCATGTCAGGGGAAAACGCGGCCGACGCCCACGGCCGCGGCGACCCCTCCGACTTCCAACCGCTTAGGAGGCAACCTCGTGAGACCGACAAAACCGACTTCTCTCTTCACCCGTTTTACCAAGTGGACGTCTCGCGTTACGGGAAACCGCGTCACTTTCGTACTGGCGGTCGCCATCATTGTCGTCTGGGCCGTCACGGGGCCGTTCTTCAAATTCTCGGACACGTGGCAGCTCGTCATCAACACGGGTACGACCATCATCACTTTCCTGATGGTCTTCCTCATCCAGAGCACGCAGAACCGGGACACGGAGGCTGTGCAGGTAAAGCTCGACGAGCTGATCCGCGTGACGAAGGGCGCGCACCTTGTGCTGCTGGATTTGGAGGAGTTGGACGACAAGCAGCTCGACCGGATACGCGACGTTTACGAGGGGCTGGCTGGCGAGGCGCGTAAGAAAGCAATGCGCGGCGAGGACGACACCGGCACCCCCGACCTCGGCGACGAGTGGATGCACGAGGCGATAGGCGTCAGGAAGGGGAAAAGCAGGAAGAAGTGATGGGTAAGAAGCGACGGGCGATAAGTGATAAGAAATTACGGGCGGGCATCGCCTTCTCTTATCACTTATCACTCATCACTTCCTCTTGCCGTCCTCCAGGTAAGTCTTCGCGGCGAGCTTGGCGAGCTTCCACATCTTCGACCAGTTGATGCGGCCCTCGTCGCGGCCCGTAATCTTGTCGAGGAGGAGGCGGCGGAACTGCTTGCCCTCGCGCTTGAGCATGAACTCCTTGGCGTAGGGGCGGGCCGTCTCGAAGAAGCTGAAGCCGGGGTCTGTGACCAGCCCGATGCCTTCGAGCGTCATCAGGGCGCGGATGATGTAGGTGAAGTTCGAGGGCAGGCGGAACGGGTACTCGTACATCACCTCCGCCAGGTCGTAGGTCAGCTCCTTGAAGTTCACGTCGCCGAGCTTGAGATTCAGGTAGTGGCGGAAGAGGCCTTCGACCACGGGGCGGATGCGCTCGGGGTCGACGCCGGGCTTGAGGAAGTCGAGGTTGATGAGGTCTTGCGCCAGGCCCTCGGTGTCGCGGCCGACGACGTGGAAGAAGGCGTCGATCATCTTCGACTGCAGCTCGGGCGTGATGCGGCCGACCATGCCGAAGTCGAAGAAGGCGAGGTGGCCCGTGTCCATCACGAGGAGGTTCCCCGGGTGCGGGTCGGCGTGGAAGAAGCCGTCTTCTAAAAGCTGCTTCAGGTAAGCGCGCACCAGCAGGCGGTTGACCTTGACCGGCGAGATGCGCCGCGCCCTCAAACCGTCCAGGTCGATCACCTTCGTGCCGCGGATGAACTCCATCGTGATGACGCGCGCGGTGGTGTGCGTCCAGTGGATGCGCGGCACCCGGACGGGTCGCCACTCGCGGAAGTTCTGGCGGAAGCGCTCGGCGTTCTTACCCTCGCGCGCGTAGTCCATCTCCTCCGAGATGGTCTCGCGGAACTCGCGCAGCATCCCGTCCCAGTCGGCGTTCTCCGTGAACGAAGGGTAGCGCGAGAGCCTCCGCGTGATGCGCGCCAGCACCGCGATGTCGAAGCCGACCGTCTCGCGCAAACGGGGGCGCTGGACTTTGACCGCGACCTCCTCGCCCGTGTGCATCAGCGCGCGGTAGACCTGACCCAGAGAGGCCGAGGCGATGGGCTCCGAGTCGAACTCGGCGAAGGCTTCCGAGACGGGGCGGCCCAGCTCAGCCTCGATGCGCGCGAAGGCCTCCTCGTTCGGGAAGGGCGGCACCTGGTCTTGCAGGAGCGCCAGCTCCTTGATGTACGCGAGCGGGAGGAGGTCTGCGCGCGTGCCGAGCGCCTGCCCGATCTTGATGAAGGTGGGGCCGAGGCCGATGAGGTTCTCCTTCAGCCACACGCCCTGCCGTTCGAGCTGCCGCTCCTTCGAATCACTCCCCTCGGCGCCGCGGTAGACGAAGTAACGAACGGCCCTGACCAGCTTGTCGAGCGCGCGACGCAGGAAGAGGTCGCGCACACGCGCCTTGAAGTGTTCGGAACGCCCGCGCGCCTTCGCCTCCGCCAGGCGCTTCGCGGCGACGCGCGCGTTGAAGGCCGCGCGGATGTCGTAGTCGTTCAGGTAGAGGTAGAGCGACATCGTGCCGAGCACGCGCACGATCTGGAGCATGCGCCAGAGGCCGCGCCAGCTCCGCGCACGCGCCTCGAAGTCTTCGGCCTCCCCGGCCTGCCCGACGGCGGACGCGCCCGGCTTCACCAGCGCGAGGCGCGTCTTGGCCTTTGCGTCTTCCGACCCTTGCGCGCCCGCGCGCTCCATCTCTTCGCGTTCGATAGCTGCCATGCCTTTGAAATCGTATGAAAAACTTGTGTCGAACCTGGGACTTACCGTTCAAATTTAGATGACCGAGAGCGAACGGCGGACGCCGGCCCTCTCGAAATATTTTCGCGCGCGGGCGGCGTCGCGGTCGATCTGTCGTTTCAACTCTTCGACCCCCTCGAACCTCCGCTCGTCGCGCAGGCGGTGCAGGAAGCGCACGCGCACCACGTCGCCGTACAGATCGCCGCCCCAGTCCATTACGAACGTCTCGACGGAAGGTTCGGCGTCGTTCTCGAAGGTCGGCCGGACGCCGATGTTCGTCACGCTACGCCGCCATGCGCCTTCGATGAGGGTCGCCGTGGCGTAGACGCCGCGGCGCGGGATGACGCGGTTGGCCGGGCGCAGGTTCGCCGTCGGGAAGCCGAGGTTACGGCCCCGCTCGAAGCCGCGCACGACGCGCCCCTCGACGCCGTACGGGCGGCCCAGCATCCTCCGCGCGAGGTTGACGCGGCCCGCGGCCAGCAGCTCGCGGATGCGGCTTGAGCTGATGCGCTGCCCGCGCAGGCGCACCTCCGGCACCTCGTCCGCGAAGAAGCCGAGCTCCCGGCTCACCCTCCTCAACAGCTCGATGTTCCCCTCGCGCCCGCGCCCGAACGCGAAGCCGCGGCCCAGGTACACCTCGCGCGCCTGCAGACGTTCGTACACGACGTCCTTCAAGAACTCCTCGGCCGACACGCGCGCGAACTCGGGCGTGAAGCGGACGACGATGGCCTGCTCGACGCCGAGCACGCCGAACGCCTCGACCTTCTGGTCGAAGGTCTGCAGGAGCGGCGGCGCGGACTCCGGGTGCAGCACGGCGCGCGGGTGCGGGTCGAAGGTGACGACCGTGGGCACGGCGCCCAGGGCCCGCGCGCGCTCGACGACGCGGCTGATGATGAGCTGGTGCCCCAGGTGCAGCCCGTCGAACACGCCCAGCGTCAACACCGCCGGCCGCGCGATCTCCGCGTTCTCGTATCCGTGGAAAAGCTTCATAAGTGATAAGTGATGAGTGATGAGTGATAAGAGGTGATAAGAAAACGGGCCTTGTCTTTTCTCATCACTTATCACTCGTCACTTATCACCAAACCGTCGTACGCCCACTCGACGCCCGCGGGTAGGAGCGCGGAGTCGCGCGCGTGCTTCACGTCGTGGGCGACGTGCGTGAGGTAGGCGCGGCGCGGGCTTAGCTCTTCGATGTACCGAAGCGCCGGCTCCAGCCAGAGGTGCGTCGGGTGCGGCGGCGTGACGCGCAGGCAGTCGAGCACGAGCACGTCTAAGCCCCGCAGCAGTTCCATCGAGCGGGGCGGAATCTCGCTCAGGTCGGTCGCGTAGGCGAAGTCGTTGAAGCGGTAGGCCGTGACGGGCAGGCGCCCGTGGATGACCTCGACGGGCGTGACCTCCAGCCCCCGGCCGAGGCAGAAGGGCGCGCCGTGCTCGACGGTGTGCGCGACGACCTGCGGCAGCCCGCCGCCGATGTAGGACTGCTCGAAGATGTATTTGAAGATGCGGCGGATGTCCACCCAGGCGCGCGCGTTGGCGTAGACGCCGAGCGCGCCGTGGCGGAAGTTCAAAGGTCGTATGTCGTCGAGCCCGAAGATGTGGTCGGCGTGGCAGTGCGTGACGAGCACCGCGTCGAGGTGCTTGAGTCCGGCGCGGAGGGCCTGCTGCCTGAAGTCCGACGAGGTGTCGATTAAGACCGTCTGCCCTTCGTGCTCGACCAGCACCGACACGCGCAGGCGCTTGTCGCGCGGGTCGTCCGACGTGCACGTCTCGCACTCGCAGCCGATGGAAGGCACGCCCGTCGAGGTGCCCGTGCCGAGGAGAGTAAACTTCATTGCTAGTAAATGGTGAAGGGTAAATGGTGAATGGTAAAAGCTGGTCTTATCTATTCACCATTCACCATTCACCATTTACCACCCCTCATCTTCCCCCCGTGATGTCGCTGCCGGAGAAGCCGCGGGGGCCGCCGCCCTGCGGCGGGCGGGGCGCGCTGGTCAGGGAGACGTACTGCATGCGGAGCTGCGAGAGGATCATGTCGAGGAACTGCTGCTCCTCGCCGACGAGGTTGCCGCGCGTCTTGCGGTGGAGCACGCCGAGCATGTCGATGCACTGCTTGGCGAGCGGCAGGTTGACGCCGCCCCCGCCCGGGTGGTTGACCATGCCGAGCGCGTCGGCCGCGAACGAGGCGAGGAACTCGACGAGCATCAAAAAACCCTCGTCGCCCGGGGCCTCGGGGCTGGCCTCGTCCGCCGGCTCGCGCGGCGCGGCGGCCTCCGCGGGCGTGGCGGGCGGCGTCTCGGCCGCGGCGGCGGGAGTCGGTTGCTGCGTCTCCGGTTCGGGCGCGGGGGCCGGCGCCGGCGGCTCCTCCTCGCGCGGAATGTCGCGGGGCGTGCCGTCCGGGTTGAAGAGTCTGCGGTCTGTGACTTTGAACGTGGGCTTCTCTTCGCTCATCTCTCTCGCTCAGGGCGCGCGCGACGCCTGTGCGCAGCGGGCGCGTAAGGTTCGAATTTGTGCGTTGTGCTGAAAACCGGATGTTAGCACCCGCGCCCGCGAGGCCGCAAACAACGAGTAGGCAGCAGGCAGCAGGCAGTAAAAGCATTTTGCCTTAACTGCCTACTGCCTGCTGCCTGCTGCCTACTTCTTAGAAGCGGGCGCGCACCTCCGCGGGCGCGAGGCCGGCGGCGCGCAAGGCGCGGAGCGAGAGCGACTCGTGGCGCTTGGCGAGGCGCTCGCCGCGCTCGTCCGTGACGAGGTCGCAGTGGAAGTATGCGGGCGTCGGGAAGTCGAGCGCGCGCTGGAGGAGCATCTGCCGCGCGGCGGACTTCAAGAGGTCTGCGCCGCGCACGACCTCTGTGATGCGCATCGCGGCGTCGTCCACGACGACGGCGAGCTGGTACGCGGGCACGTCGTCGCGGCGCCAGACGACGAAGTCGCCGAAGTCACGCCCGGCGACGAAGCTCCGTCGGCCCTGCCGCAAATCTTCGAAGACAACCTCCTCGCCGTCGGGCACGCGGAAGCGCCAGTTGAGACCGGCGGGCGTGTCCGGCACTTGAAGCTTAGCCTCGACGGCCGGACGGCAAGTGCCGGGGTAGTGCGGCTCGTCGTCCTGCGCCGGACGCGCCTGACCTTCGTGCGGCGCGGAGGCCGCGCGCGCGATGTCTTTGCGCGAGCAGACGCAGGGGTAGACGTGCCCGCCTTCGACCAGCCGCGCCCACGCTTCGAGGTAGAGGCCGCGCCGCTCGCTCTGCCTGTAAGGCGCGAACGGGCCGCCCACGTCCGGCCCCTCCCGCCACTCGATGCCGAGCCACTTCAAGTCCTCCAACATCGCGGCGGCGAACTCCGGGCGCGAGCGCGCCGCGTCCAGGTCTTCGTCGCGCAAAACCAACACGCCGCCCGCCGCCCGCGCGCGCTCGTACGCCGCCCAGAACGTCCGCGCGTGCCCGAGGTGCAGGTGGCCCGTCGGCGAAGGCGCGAGCCGACCGCGGTAGGAAGGATTGAGGGATTGGTTCATCGACTCATCGGTTCATTGAATCATTGAAGGAAGATCGGGAATGAACAAATCAATCAATGAATCAATGAATAAATCACCCGACCTCTGTCATAATCCTTTTTCAACTTTCAAAGTTCAAGGACGACCGATGGCTGCAAACTTCCAAGACCTCGTCGCGCTGATGGCGCGGCTGCGCTCGCCCGAGGGCTGCCCCTGGGATCGCGAGCAGACCTACGCCACGCTCGCGCCGATGCTGCTCGAAGAGGCCTACGAGGCTTTCGAGGCGGTCGAAGAGGCGCGCGCGGGGAGACCCGCGAACCTCTGCGAAGAGCTGGGCGACCTCCTCTTCCAGATCGTCTTCTACGCGCAGGTCGCCTCGGAGCGCGGCGAGTTCACAATCGACGACGTGGCCGGGCAGATACACGCGAAGATGGTGCGCCGCCACCCGCACGTCTTCGGCGACGTCGTGGTGCGCGACAACGAAGAGCTGCTCCGCAACTGGGAGGCGTTGAAGGCCGAGGAGAAGCGCGCGGCCGGCAAGGTTCATGAAGACGAGGACGCGTCTATTCTGGACGGCGTCTCCGCGAAGGCGCCCGCCCTGATGGAGGCGCACCAGCTCGCGACGAAGGCCGCGCGCGTCGGCTTCGACTGGCGCAACGTGGACGAGATTTTCGACAAGCTCCACGAAGAGATGGACGAGCTGCGCGAGGCCATCCGCGAGAAGGGCGAGGCCGGCCCCGATTCCGAGTCGGCCCAGCAGCGCGTCCGCGAAGAGGTCGGCGACCTCCTCTTCGCCGCCGCCAACATCGCGCGCCACCTCGACGCGGAACCCGAGGCCGCCCTCAAACTCACCAACCGCAAATTCCGCCGGCGCTTCCGCCACATCGAACGCGGCCTGCGCGCGCGCGGCCGCGAACTCGGCCAGTCCACGATTGAAGAGATGGAAGAACTCTGGCGGGAGGCGAAGAACAGGAACGGTGACGAGTGACAAGTAAAAGTTTGGCTGCTATCTTTTCCTGCGCGGGTCTTGCGGCGCGGTTCCGCAACCTTCCGGACTCGCCACTCGTCACTTTTCACTCGCCACTGCTTTCGGAGGTTCAGGCCAATGGGGATGATTCAGTTCGTCAATAACTACGACGACCTTTCGACGGACAAGGGCTACCAGTTCAAGTTTTACTGCGACAAGTGCGGGAACGGGTACATGTCGCGCTACCAGGCTTCTTTGACGGGGACGGGCGGGTCGCTTCTGCGCGCGGCGGGCGACCTGTTCGGCGGGTGGCTCTCGTCGGCCGGCAACTCGGCCTACGAGATACAGCGCGCCGTCGGCGGGAAGGCGCACGACGAGGCCTTGCAGAAGGCGGTCGAGGAGGGCAAGACGCACTTCCACCAGTGCTCGCGCTGCGGCCGCTGGGTCTGCCCCGAGGTCTGCTGGAACGCCTCGGCCGGGCAGTGCGAGGAGTGCGCGCCCGACTACCAGGAGGAGCTGGCCTCCGCGCACGCGCACGCCAAGGCCGAGGCCACGCGCACGCAGCTCTACGAGAAGGCGCAAGCCACCGACTACGTCTCCGGCATCGACATGAGCGCCGGCTCGACCGTGAAGGCGCCCGCGCCCGCGCCGCAGCAGCAGCCGGCGGCGGCCGCCGCGGGTTCGAAGTGTTCGGCCTGCGGCGTCGAGGTCGGCAAGGCCAAGTTCTGCCCCGAGTGCGGCACGCCGACCGCGCCCCCGAAACTGACCTGCACCGGCTGCGGCCACCAGCCCGAAGGCTCGCCCAAGTTCTGCCCCGAGTGCGGCGGGAAGATGTCCGTCACAAGTTAATTTAACCACAGAGACACGGAGGCACAGCTTGAAGCAATCTGTCTTCAAGCTGTGCCTCCGTGTCTCTGTGGTTAATTCCTTTCACTCAATCTCTCAAGCACCGACGTAAGCGACGGCTTCTGTCTTCCTCTCACGCGGACGGGCGACGTTGAACGCCTGCTCAAGATCGGCCAGAAGGTCTTCGGCGTCCTCGATGCCGACCGAGACGCGCACGAGGTCGGGCGGGGGCGCGAGGCGCTCGCGCGCGCTCGGCGGGATGCTCGCGTGCGACATGCGACACGGCAGGCTGATCGAAGAGTGCACCGAGCCGAAGCTGACGGCGATGTCGAAGAGCCGCACCGACTCCACCACGCGCCGCGAAAGCTCCGCGTCGCCGGTCGCGAAGCTGAGGACGGCGCCGTCGCCCCGCGCCTGCCCGCGGTGCACGTCTCGGCCGGGGTGTCCTTGAAGCCCCGGGTAGAAGACCCGCTTTACCTCCGGCCGCCCCGAAAGGAACTCGGCCACGCGCAGGGCCGTCGAGCACTGGCGCTCGACCCTCAGCGAGAGCGTCTTGATGCCGCGCAGCAGCAGCCAGGACTCGAAGGGGCTTAGCCCCGACCCTTCGGCGTTCTGCTGAAAGCAGAGGCGCCGGTGTAGTTCTTCGTCGTCCGTGACGAGCGCCCCGGCCGTCACGTCGCTGTGGCCGCCGAGGAACTTCGTGGCCGAGTGGAGAACGACATCCGCGCCCAGCTTCAAAGGCTTCTGCAGGCAGGGCGAAAGCATCGAGTTGTCCACGGCGAGCAGCGCGCCGGCCCCGCGCGCCAGTTCCGAGAGCGCGCGCACGTCCGCGACGCGGAGCAGAGGGTTCGTCGGCGTCTCGACCAGAATCAGGCGCGTGCGCGGCGTGAGTTCCCTCCTCACAGAGTCCGGGTCGGCCGCGTCCGCGTAGCGCACCGCGACGCCGTAGCGCGGGAGCACCTGTTCGAGCAGGCGCACCGTTCCGCCGTAGAGGTCGTCGCCCGCGACTATCTCCTCGCCCTGATTCACGAGCCTGGTTAACGCCGTGAGCGCCGCTAAGCCCGAGGCGTAGGCCGCGGCGAAGCGACCCGATTCGAGCGCGGCGAGCTGCTGTTCGAGCAGCGTGCGCGTCGGGTTCGCCGTGCGCGTGTAGTCGTACTCGCCGAACTCGGTCGCCGTCGGCTGGCGGAACGTGGCCGTCTGGTAGATGGGCGGCGCGACCGCGCCGTGCGGGTCGGAGCCGTGCGGATGACGCACGCAGAGCGTTGAGGTTTTCATGCGACGCACGCCTCCTCGTATACATCTGCCGTGAAGGCTTCGGCCGTATCCTCGAACGCGACGCCGCACAACTCGCGCCGCAGGTCGAAGAGGTCGGCCAGCACCGCCTCGGTCGTCGGCCAGCGGCCCGCGCCGCGCCCTTTGACGAGATGGAGCTTGCCCGCCTCCGTCTCGACGAGCAGACGATTCTCCGCCCCCTCGGTCGTCGCCAGCGGATGCGCGAGCGGGAGTTCGGTCGGAACGACTGAAGCCTCGACGCCCTTCTCCGTGAGACGACACGACGCGACGAGTCTCACCGCGAGACCTTCATCGCGGGCCGCACGCACGCGCGCGGGTTCAGCCTGTTCGAGTCCGACCCGGCGCACTTCGTCGACGTTGAGACGGACGCCGAAGGCTTCGCGGGCGAGGAGGACGAGCTTCTGCGCCGCGTCCGTCCCGTCGAGGTCGAGCGTCGGGTCTGCCTCGGCGTAGCCGGCCGCCTGCGCGGCGCGCACGGCCGAGTCGAACTCTTCCCCGGACGCGAGCCGGTCGAGGATGAAATTGGTCGTGCCATTGACGACGCCCGCGAAACTTTTAATCCGCCCCTGCTCGCGCAAACGCGCGACGGTCTCAAGCGCTGGGACGACTCCGCCGACCGCCGCGCCGTAACGCAGCGTCACGCGAGACTCTGCCGCGCAACGCTCAAGCAGTTCCCACTTCGATGACACGAGCGCCTTGTTCGCCGTGACGACGTGCCGACCGAGCCGCAGCGCTCGACTCACGAACTCGCCGGCCTGCTCGACGCCGCCGACGAGTTCGACCACAACGTCGCAGTCCCCCTCAATCAGCTCCTCCGGCCCAAAGGCGTTGAGGTGCGCGGGCACGCCCGCCGCGTGCGCGCGCAAGGGCGTGCGCGTCGCCACGCCCGTCACCTCGAAGAACTCGGGCAGCGCGGCCAGACGCTCGTAGACTCCGCCGCCCACGGTGCCGCAGCCCAGCAGCGCGATGCGCAAAGGGGGCGTCGAGACGGAAGGCGCGCACGTCACGTCGGGGCCGGCGCAGACTTCCGTCGATACGGCCGCCCCCGGCGCGGTGATTTCAAAACTCAGGCCCCGCGACTCCGCGAAGCGGACGGCCTTCGGCTGGACGACCTTGCCGCCCACGGCTGCGGCCGTGCCCCAACCGACGCGCTGGAAGCGGCGCGGGCGCGCGAGCGCCGGGCGCGCGGGGTCGGCCGTGTAGAGCCCGTCCACGTCCTTGACGAGCACGCAGCGCCCGCCCAAACGCTCGGCGAGAAAGAGCGCCGTCAAGTCAGAGCCGCCGCGCCCGAGCAAAGTCGCGCTTCCCTCCGCGTCGCGTCCGACGAAGCCGGGCAGCACGACGACTCGGCTTTGCAGCTCTTCACGAAGGCGCTCAACGTCTGCGGAGACAAGTTCCGCGTCGAGACGGCCGCCGGTCGTTCGCAGTCCCGCCTGCGCCGGGTCGAGAACTTTCACGGGTATCCCTGCGCGCGCGAGCGCGAGGCCGAGGAGCGCCGCGGAGGTGGCCTCGCCCGTGGCGAGCAGCGCGGCGAGTCCGGCCGGCTCCGGCTCGGGACAAAGAGATTGGGCGCGGGCCAAGAGTCTGTCGGTCGTGTCGCCGAAGGCCGAGACGACCGCGAGCACGCGCGCGCCCAGACGCCATTCCCGGTAGATTTCGTGCGCCGCCAGCGGGAGGTCTTCTTCAGTGCGCAGGACGGAGCTTCCGAATTTTAGAACCTTGATGATAGACATTTTGACTTAACCCTCCCTGTTCGTCGCGCTCAGGACTTTCTCCGACTCTCCGGACGCGCGCAGCGCCTGTTCGAGGTCGGCGATGATGTCTTCCGGGTCTTCGAGTCCGACCGAGAGTCGAACGAGCCCTTCGGTTATCCCCGCGGCCTCGCGCTGCTCAGTCGGGACGGAGCCGTGCGTCATCGAGGCCGGGTGCGTGATGAGCGTCTCGGCCGCGCCCAGGTTCTCCGCGAGCGAACAGAGCCGCACGGAGTTCATCAGGCGGACGCCCGCCTCCGTTCCGCCCTCGACCTCGAAGGCGATGAGCGCGCCGCCCGACGCCTGCTGCCGTCGCGCGAGCCCGAACTGCGGGAAGGATTCGAGGCCGGGGTAGGAGAGTCTTGCGACCTGCGGGTGTTCCGCGAGGAAGCGCGCGACGCGCAGGGCGTTCTCCGAATGGTGCGCCATGCGCACGCCGAGCGTCTTGACTCCCTGCAGCGTGAGCCACGCGTCGAAGGGCGCCTGGATGGTGCCGGTGGACTTGCGTATGTAGTCGAACCGCTCGTTGAGCGCGGCGTCTCCGGTGACGAGCGCGCCGCCCACGGTCGCGTTGTGCCCTTCGATGAACTTGGTCGTGGAGTGAAGGACGACGTCCGCGCCGAGTTCGAGCGGGCGCTGGAGCGCGGGCGTCAGGAGCGTGTTGTCCACGACGAGGAGCGCGCCCGCCGCGTGCGCGAGCCGCGCCGCCTCTTTGATGTCCGTGAGCTGCAGCGTCGGGTTGGCCGGCGTCTCGACGAAGACGAGCCGCGCCGGCTCGCGCCGTAGAGCCTCTGCCAACGCGTTCGTGTCGGACGTGTCCACGAACTCCGCGCGGACGCCGAAGGGCGCGAGCACCTCGCGCAGCAGGCGCACCGTGCCGCCGTAGACGGCCTGCGAGGCGACGACCCGCTCGCCCGCGCGCAGGAGCGCGAGGCAGAGCGCGGTCGTGGCCGCCAGGCCGGTCGCGTAACAGGTGGCGAACTCCGCGCCTTCGAGCGCGGCCAGCCGGCGTTCGAGCGCGGCCACCGTCGGGTTGCCGGCGCGGCTGTAGGTGTAGCCCTTGTGCCGGCCGACGGCCTCCTGCACGTAGGTGGTCGTCTGGTAGATGGGCGTGAGCAGCGCGCCGGTGACGGGGTCTGGCCCCGCGCCCGCGTGCAGCGAGAGCGTGTCGAATCTTTGCTGTCTGGTCTCTTGTGCCACCGCAGTCTCCTTCCGAAGTCTGAGTGGCGATAAGGCGGCGTGTGTACTGGTCGGCGGGCTCGGGGCAAAAGAAAAACCCCGCGCCCAAGAGTGCGCGGGGTTTCCTTTATGATGACCGGAAGACCACAGCGGCTCTTTAGCAGTTTTTTACGTGGAGCAAGTCGCCTTAAATCGCCACGGTCTAATTTTTCAAACGCGAGGGCGCCTTTTTCGCACAGAACGCACGGCCTTGTCAAGAACGACTTGTGCGACGGCCGTCCCGTTCTGTGATACAATCCGCGCCCTCCGCCGGCTCCCCGAAGTCTCAGGCGAAAGTGAGGTGCCCTCGATGTTCGTACGCCGCGCCTGCCACGCCACCGCCGTCAAACTTCTGCTCGCAGCGGTCTGCGCCGTCTGCCTCGCCGCGCCCGGCGCCTTCGCGCAGACGCCGCCGCCGCGCTACACCATCACAGACCTCGGCCCGTTCACGCCCTACGGCGTCAACGAGATGGGTCAGGTCGCGGGCTACGCCGTCATCAACGGGCGCGGCTTCGCGGCCTTCTACGACGGCGCGTTCAAGACCATCCTCCCGCCGGGGGCATCCTCCTCCGAGGCGCGTGCCGTTAACGGCCACGGGCAGGTCACCGGCATGGCGCTGTTCTGCGACATCCCCCCGGACGGCACCTGCCAGAACGCGCGGTATCGGGCCTTCGTCTATCGGCAGGGCGCGTTCACAATCCTCGGCACGCTCGGGGGGAGCAACAGCGTCGGCGGCGACATCAACGACGCGGGGCTCATCACCGGTTCCTCCTCCACGAACATGACGAGCGGCGACGCGCAAGCCTTCACCTCGGGCGGCGGGCCGCTCGAAAACATCGGCGCGAAGATGGGCGTGAAGGACAGCTCGGCGACCGCCGTCAACTCGGTCGGCCAGATCGCCGGCAACCACTCGATCAACAATCGCGCCGGCGTCTTCATCTACGACACGCGCGACGGCACGTTCTCGCTCTTCCCCATCACGGGGTTTGCCGACCGCCTCAACGACCTCGGGCAGATCGTCGGCGGGCTGAGCGGCAACGACGACGGGTCGGGGCGCGCCTACCTGCTCGCGGGCGGCGTGGTCAAAGACCTCGGCACGCTCATGCCCGCACACCGCTACAGCCGGGCCAGGTCGCTCAACAACGCCGGGCAGATCGTGGGCGTCTCCAGCACGGACTTCTTCACACATGGCGACGAGCGCGCCTTCCTCTACGAGGGCGGCGTGATGCTCGACCTGAATGCGCTCATCCCCGCCGGCTCGGGCTGGTTCTTGAAAGAGGCGACCGACATCAACGGCGGCGGCCAGATCGTCGGCCGCGGCACGCTGAACGGTCAGGAGCGCGGCTTCCTGCTCACGCCGACCGCGCCGCCCGTGCTGCTCACGGAGCCGGGCTCGGCGGCGGCGCTCGCGCTCGACTCGGTCACGTTCGAGCGCGGCCCGTTCACGCTTTCGACCTCGAACAACTTCAGCCCGGACGGGCGCCGGCGCGTCACGCTCCTCGCGCGCAACGTCGAGTTCGCGCCGGGCGAGGACGCGCAGTCGCTCGTCGTGCGCGCGGAAAGGCAGGCGGGTGAGACTTACGTCCTGCCGGTCGAGCAGGTCGGCCGCGTCCCCGGCTTCCCGTCGCTCACGCAGATCACCGTCCGCTTGGCCGACGGCCTCGCCGCGGGCGGCGACTTCCAACTGAGCCTCACCTTGCGCGGCGTGGCGAGCAACAAGGCGACACTTAGCGTCAGTAATTTTTAACCACAGAGACAGAGAGGCACAGCTTGAAGCAATAGCTCAACAAGCTGTGCCTCTGTGTCTCTGTGGTTAATTCTTATTGGATGTCTAGTTCGGCGATGTCGCGCTCTAAGGCGAGGAGCGTGCGCTTGAGCATGGCGCGATGGGCGTGGCCGGTGGCCCGTTCGAGCTGGTCGAGCGTGCGCGCGCGGGAGAGTTCGAGCGAGGCGAGGCGTTCGCGGCGGGCGCGCTCCTCTGGCGAGAGCTGTTGAAAGTCGCGCTGCTCGGACTCGCGTACGCTCTCCTCCTGCTGAGACTCGACCGACTTGCTCTCCCAACCGCGCGCCACGCCGGCACCCCCTTTCAAAGGTTAAAGGGCGGCCTCATTCTTTCGAGTGCAGGCCGCCCGCCGTGTCCGAAGCCGTCTAAGAGGCGTGCGCCCTTAGTAGCGGCTGTTGAGCTGCAGCGAGCGCAGGATGTCGTTGAACGCGCGCTGGTACGTGCTGTACTCGTTCTGCGGCGAGACGGCGGCCATGTAGAAGACCTGTCCGTTGCCGAGCGTCGTCGTCACGATGGTCACGCGCTCGTTCTGCCCGGTGATGGGCGAGCGGCCCGCGAGCGTCGTGGCGAGCGCGGCGCGGCCGTCCACGGTCGCGCGCTGGAAGCCGCCCGCCTGGCGCAGGTAATTGTTCGACTGCGTCAAGCCCTGCACCACCTCCTGCGAAGCGCGCTGGAGGTCGCTGTAGTTCGACTGCGCGACGCTAAACATCACGCCGTGCGTGATGCCCTGCGAGCCGTAGGCGCCCTCGGGCGCGTAGGAGACCGAAGTCTGGTCGCCGCCGAGCGCGCGCCAGTTCGCGGGGATGGCGACGCTGAAGAGGTTGTTCTGCTGCGTCGCGTAGCGCGTCGAAGGATAGGCCACGCGCTCGCCGCGCGCGTAGACGCCGCCGTTGTCATTCGGATAGTTGTTGTCGTTCGGGTTCTGGCCGCCCTGGTTCGGGTAGCGCTGGCCCGCGCGCGCGATCTCTTCCATCGTGCGCGCGCGCGGGTAGCCGCGCAGGCGCGACTGTATCTGCCGGAACTGCGCCGACTCGTTGCCCGTGCCCGGCTCGACGCGCAGCATGGCGGCCTCCTGCATGATGTACTGGTAGCGGTTGCCGGGGTTCGGGTGGCTCGATAGCCACTCGGGGCCGCCCGAGCCGCCGCCGCTCTGCTGCTCGATCTTGCGGAACATCTCCGCGAGGTTGCGCGGGTCGTAGCCGGCGCGCGCCATGATCTGCGCGCCGAGGATGTCGGCCTGCTTCTCGTACTCGCGGCTGTAGCGCGTGAAGTACCCCTGGGCGAAAATCTGCCCGGCCTGCGCCCCGGCCTGCCCGCCGAGGATGGCGCCGCCGAGGATGGCGCCGAGGCCGATGATGGTGTTCTTCGGGCTGCTGACCTTCGTCTGCTGCGCCGTGGCGTGGCGGAGCGCGACGTGGCTCATCTCGTGCGCCATCACGCCGGCCATCTCGCCCTCGACGTCGGCCGCCTCGATCATGCCGCGGTTGACGAACATCGGCCCGCCCGGCAGGGCGAAGGCGTTGATGTCGCGCGCGTCCACCACGTCGAACGAGTAGCGGAACTCGGGGTGCTGGTACTCCGGCGGGATGGCCGCGGCGAGGCGCTGGCCGACCGACTCGACGTAGCTGTCCACGGTGCTGTCGCGTAGGATGGGCATCTGCTGATAGACCTGCTGCGCGGCCTCGCGCCCGAGCTGCACGTCCTGCGCGACGGTGTACTTATTCCTCGGCATCTCGATGCGCGTCTGCCCGAGAGCCGCGAGCGGCATGACGAACATGGCGAAGGCCAGCAGCAGCGCCGACAGGCCCTTCGAACGATTCCTTCCGATAGTCATCATCTTAATCTCCCCCGCGGCCGCCTGTGTCACGCGGCCGAAAGTCTCGACGCAAAAACGACGAGCGGCACGTCCTCTTACTTTATGTCAGAGGGCCTGCCGCTCGTACGACATTTTCCGTCCCCCTGAACAACTCGCTGTCAAAAGCCTCACACGGCGCGAGGAGAGCGAGGGAGAGAAATTTCAACCTTTTCGTCCGCGCCTGAACCTTTTCAGGACTGCGGCGGACTCGCTTTAGATGAACCGCCCGGGCCGGCCGTGGCCCGCGGGTTTAGCCTCTCCCCCTACGCCGACGCGTACCGCGCGGGCGCGGTCGTACGTTTCTGTTACGTTCCTGTTGCGGCCCTGCGTTCGGGCCGCCCTCGCCCGCGAAGCGCACCGTCGCGCCGCTCGGCGGGCGCGGGACGGAGACTGCAACGAAGGGCGACGTGATGACCTGCGTTGTAAAGCTTCCGGACGCAGGCCGTCTCTCGCTCACGGTGACTGCAAGCACAGTGCCAATGCGCTTGATGTCGGTGATTTCGATGCTGTAGCCGCCGGTCGGCTGCTGCCCCTGGTACGCGACGACTACGGCGCGCGTATCGAAGCTGACGTCGGGCAGAGGCCGGCCCGCGCCGACGACCTCCCAGGCGCGGTGCCAGGCGGCCTGATCCGTAATCAGCTCGACGGCGCGCCCGCCCTCGCGCGCGCTCGTCGTGCCCGTGGCGAGCAGGGAGAACTCGACGGGCTTCGCCTCTTCGGCCGGGCCTTGCGCGCCCGACTCGGAGGCGTTCGACGCATCGTTCCCGAGCATCGCCATCCGCAGAATCTTGACGGGCGGCATGCCGTAGCTGAGCAGGCGGTCGTGGAAGTCGCCGAGGCGGAAAGAGTCGCCGAGCTGACGCCGCCACTCGTCGCGCAGTTTGAGTATCTCGTTCTTGCCGAGCGCGTAGACGAGATACGTCGGGTCGAGAGTCCCGCGCCGCGCCTCGCGCTCGGCGTTGGTGCGCGCCTGGTAGCCTTCGCGCATGAAGAACTCGACGGCCTCTTCGTAAGTCATCCCGGCCGTGTGCAGGCGGAGTCCGACGACGTAGCGGCACAGGCGGAGCAGCGCGGCGTCCAACTGCGCGAGCCTGAGCTTCGGGTTGTTGCCGCCGAAGCCCTCGTCCAGCATCATCTGCTCGCAGTAGTGCGCCCAGCCCTCGACGAAGCTGGCCGAGGCGAGGGCCGCGCGCACGCGCGAGGGCGACTGCCGCGCCTTGAGCATCTGGTAGTAGTGGCCGGGGTAGGCCTCGTGGATGGAGGTGATGGTCAGGCCGTAGCGGTTGTAGTGGCCGAGGTGCTCCTCGCTCTGCTGCGGCGTCCAAGCAGGGTCTGCGGGCGTGACGTAGTAGTAGCTCTCGTCGGCCGCGCGCTCGAAGGCCCCGGGCGCGTCGAGCGAGGCGAAGGAGAGCGAGCGCGCGTACTCGGGCGTCTCGGCCACGCGCAGGTTCTCGCGCGCCGGCGGCGTCAGAATCTCCTCCGTGCGGACGAAGGCGCGGATGCGGTCGAGGTCGGCGCGCGCCTCGCCGACGAGCCCGTCGGAGGTGGGGTGCTCGCGCGCGAGCAGTTGGAGCGCGGCCTGCACGCCGCGGCCGGGCGCGATCTCTTCGGCCACGGCGCGCATCTGGTCTTGCGTCTCGCGCAGCTGCCGCTCGCCTTCGCGGAGGAGGGCGGGCAGGGGCGTCTCGACCATCTCCTCGTAGAGCAGCTTCTTCCTGAAGTTCTCGGCGCCGAGCGCGAAGTCCCCGTTCGAGCGCGGCAGGAGGTCGCGCGCCAGCCACTCGCCGAAACTGCGGAGCGCGGCCGCGGCCTGCGCGTTCGCCTCGTGGAACTCCGCGCGGCGCGCGGCGTCGAGCTGCGAGCCCCCGGCGCGCTCGAACATCTGCGGCACGACGCGCTCGAAGAAGGCGACGCTGCCGGCGACCTGCGCGACGGCCGTCTCGGTGTAGATGCGCGGCGGGTTGTCGAGGTTCATGCGCGCCTCGGCGAGCAGGCGCGGTATCTGCCGCTCGCGCGCGAGCACCGCGGGCAGGCGCTGCCCGACGGGCGCGTAGGCGCGCTTGAGGATGTTGTCGATGGAGGAGGAGACGAGGCGGTTGTAGACGTTCGGGTCGCGCCGCCACATCCGCACCTCTTCGAGTTCGAGCAGTTGCGCGCGCGCGTGCGACTGGAGGACGAGGTAGTCGTAGCGCGCCTCGGGCGACAGGCGCCACTCGGGGACGCGCGCTAGTTCGGCGAGCACGCCGCGCAGGCGCCGCGCCTCGGCCGCGACCGCCATGGCGTCGCGCTCTTCGAGCTTCGAATCGTTCTCGTGGAGCCCGGCGGCCGTCCCCTCCGAAGGGTTGAAGGCGTAGTAGCCGCGCAGGTACGCGTCGCCTATCTGCGTGACGCGCGCGTCGTACACGCGATTCGCGGCGGACGCACGCGCGGCGGCGCCCGGAGGGCGGCGGCGGCGCTGCGCAGACACTTCACCGCACGGGCAGACGGACGCGCAGACGACGAGCGCGCAGAGAGACGCGAAGAGCTTCCTTCTCATGAAGCGGAACACCCTCGGAAGAGCGCGGGCGAAGAATCACGAACGCCCGCGAAAGGGAGACGAAGAGCGGGAGCAAGATTAGCATAAAAGGAAAGTAGGCAGTAGGCAGACGGCAGCAGGCAGTTAAAAACAGTAGTCATACCGACTTGCACATTGAAATAAGGCCCCTTCACGCCGGGAGCGCGGGACACCCTACAGCCCGCCTGAGCGCGCAGCGCGAAAGCTGAGAAGCTTTAAATCTCAACGTCGAAGTAAAGAGAAAGACGGTCAGCGTGCTGACGCACGCTAGCGGGCAGGGATGCCCGCGCTCCCGGCGAAGAGCCGGCCTTATTTCAATGTGCAAGTCGGTATCAGTAGTCAGTAGCCAGTAGAGGAAAGGCGGCGTGTCGGTCGTTGACCGAACGCGCCGCCTGCGTTTTTCTACTGGCTACTGCCGTCTGCCTACTGCCTACTGTGTGGGCGCGATCTTTTCGCGGAGCCAGTTGGCGGGCTCGTCGAGGGCGGCGATGTGGTGGGGCTTGCCCTGCCAGACGCGAATGATGGAGACGATGAGGAAGACGAAGGCGGCCGCGCCGAAGAGTCCCGCGCCGAAGCCGCTGCCCGAGGCGAGGGTGACGAACTTGAAGAGGAACGAGACGGCGAGGATGGCCAGGTGCAGCGCGAGCCCCTGAGCGGCATGGAAGCGCGTGCGCGTCTCCTCGCGCGGCGCCAACGCCAGCTCGATGATGGACGCGACCAGCCCGATGTACGCGGGGAAGTAGGGCAGGATGACGGCCCACTTCTCCGGCAGCCCGAGCCGCGCGACGCGGCGGTGCGTCGGCCCCGTGTAAGCTTGGTAGGGGTTATAGGGCGAAGAGGGGCCGGGCGGCGGCGGCGCGGTCGTCGCGGGCGGCTGGTGCGGCTCTGTGCCGAAGTTCGCGAACGGCTGCGGCTGCGGGCGCGGCGGCTGGTAGGCCGGCGGGACGAAGACCGAAGGGTACGAGTCAGGCCCCTGCTCGTCGAGGCGGCGCGTCGGCTCTTCCGTGACCGAGGGCCGCCCGCTGGGGTCGGACTGTTCGGGCCGCGGCGCACGGCTCGCGCCCCAGAGGTTCTCCTCCGTGCGGCGCACGAACTCCGGGTCGAGCGGGTCTGTGTCGTACTTGCTCCTCTTCTCCGTCATGCCTGCTTCTTACGTAACGCGCGCGGCGCGGGTTCTCTCCCTTCAGCCTTCCGTCTCGAACGGCGCGGATTCCCAAAACCCTTCGCGCTCCGAGATGCGGAAGGCGCGCAGGACGCCCTCGCCCCCTTCGTCGAAGCCGATTATGAAGTAGAAAGCTTCGGGGTAAAAGGCGAGTCGCACGTCCGCCCGCGACGGCTCGGGTTCCGTCGAGCGCGGGTGCGAGTGGTAGATGCCGACGAGTCTCTCGCCGCGCGCGCGCATCTCTCGCTGCGCCCCGAACAGCTCCTCGGGCGCGGCCTCGTAGGCGACCTCGGGTCGGGGCGCGGCGTTGCGCAGGCGGTAGACACTTACGGCACGGTTCCCTTCACCGCCCAGAAGTCCGCAGCACTCCTCCGGCGCGCGGGCACGCGCGTGCGCCAACATCTCTTCGACGATTGCCTGAGGAAGCTTGAAGACTGCCGGCCCCACGTTCCGAGTGACTCAAGCGCCCGCGGTGCGCGCGGCTTCGAGGGCGCGGCGCAGGGTGACGAGCGCGCCGAGGTGGTAGGCGTTGTGGTCTGCGACGAGCAGGGCCTCGCGCAGGAGGGTCTGACCCGTGCCGTGCGGAATCCTGGCGTGGAGGTCGTTCGACTCGTCTTCGACCAGCGCCTCCACCGCGCGCAGGTCTGAGCGGAAGCTCTCGACGCTGCGTTGCCAGTCCTCTTCGTCAGCCGCCAAGCCCTCCTCCGGCCAGTAGCCTTCGGGCCACTTGGGCGAGACGTGCGCGGCCGAGCGGCTGAACTCAAGGATGTCCCACTGCGCGATGCGCATGTGTTCGAGCAGTTGCCAGGGCGTGTAGGGCACGCCCCCGGCCCGCGCGTTGAAGAACTCGGCGGGGAAGCCGTCTAACGCCTCTCCGAACTTGATGTGCGCGCCGCCGCCGCGCAGGAGGGAGAGCAGGTGCTCGCGCAGGGAGCGGTCTCTGTCGTCGCTCATCTTTCGCCTTCACTCCTCGACGATGCGGATGTACAGCTCGTCGAGCTGGTGGTTGTCGATGGCGCCGGGGGCGTCGATCATCAGGTCGTAGGCCGAGGCCGTCTTGGGGAAGGCCATCAGGTCGCGTATGTTCTCGATGCCCGTCAGCGCCATCAGCGTGCGCTCGATGCCGGCCGCGATGCCGCCGTGCGGCGGCGTGCCGTACTCCAGCGCGTCTAAGAAGAAGCCGAAGCGCTCGCGCGCCTTCTCTTCCGTCAGGCCCAGCGCCTTGAAGACGAGCCGCTGCACGTCGCGCCGGTGGATACGGATCGAGCCGCCCGCGACCTCGATGCCGTTGATGACGGTGTCGTAAGCCTTCGCGCGAATCTCGCCGAAGAGGTGCGGCTCGCCGCCCTCGACGGCGCGCTGGAACTTTTCGAGGTCTTCGTCCACGGGCGAAGTGAAGGGGTGGTGCATCGCGTAGTAGCGGTCGTCCTCCTCGTGGTACTCGAACATCGGGAACTCGGTCACCCACAGCGGCGCGAACGTGTTCGGCTTGAGCAGCTTCTCGCGCCGCGCCACCTCGTTGCGCAGAGCGCCCAAAGAAGCCGCGACCACCGAAGCCTTGCCGGCGACGACAAGCACCGCATCGTTCTTCTCAGCGCCCGCCTGCGAAGCGATGCGCGTCACCGCCTCCTCGCCCAGAGCCTTCAGGAGCGAAGACGAAAGCTCGTCGCCCAGCTTCACCCACGCGAGCGCACCCGCGCCGTAGCGCTTCGCGACCTCCTGCAACTCGTCGAGCTGTTTGCGCGAAAGGTGCGCGCCGCCCTTGACGACGAGGCCCTTGACCTCGCCCCGACTCTCAAGCGCCGACGCGAACGGCGCGAAAGTCGTCCCCTCGACCGAACCGCGCAGGTCTTGCAGCTCCATCCCGAAGCGCAGGTCGGGCTTGTCCACGCCGTAGCGCCGCATCGCCTCGCCGTACGAGAGGCGCGGGAAGGGCTGCGGCAGCTCCGCACCGACGAGGCGGAAGACGCGCACGTACAGCCCTTCGATCAGGCGGTAGACCTGCTCGCGCGTGGCGAAGCTGAACTCGATGTCGAGCTGCGTGAACTCGGGCTGGCGGTCGGCTCGCAGGTCTTCGTCGCGGAAGCAGCGCGCGATCTGGTAGTACTTGTCGAGTCCCGCGATCATGCAGAGCTGTTTGAAAATCTGCGGCGACTGCGGCAGCGCGTAGAACTTGCCGTGGTGCAGGCGCGACGGCACGACGTAGTCGCGCGCCCCCTCGGGCGTGGACTTGATGAGGATGGGCGTCTCGATCTCGGTGAACGACTGCCCGTTCATGTAGTTCCGAATCTCCGCGACCGTCTGGTGGCGCAGCCGTATGTTGCGCTGGAGGTACGGGCGGCGCAGGTCGAGGTAGCGGTACTTGAGGCGCGTCTCCTCGGCCGCGAGCTTTTCGGGCGCGGCGTCGAGCTGGAAGGGCGGCGTGCGCGCTTCGTTGAGGACGAGGACTTCCAGCGCGCGGACTTCGATGTCGCCGGTCGGGAGCTTCGGGTTGCGCACAGACTCGTCACGCACCTCTACTTGGCCGCGGACGGCGATGACGTACTCGCCGCGCACCTCTTTCGCGCGCGCGTGCGCCTCGGGCGCGTCCTCCGCGTCGAAGACGATCTGCGTGAGGCCGTCGCGGTCGCGCAAATCCACGAACGTCAGAGGCCCGAAGTCGCGGCGCACCGCGACCCAGCCCATCAGCACGACTTCCTTACCCGCATCCTCAGCGCGCAACTCGCCGCACGAGTGCGTGCGCTCCAACTCACCTAAGTGGTCAAGATTGATTGGCATAATATCCCGAGGCGGAAGCCCGACCGTAAGGGAGGGCGTCCTGTCCTACTCCATACGCATGATGAATGCTATACGCCCTCCCTCACGGTCGGGCTTCAGCCAAGGCGGCGGCGACTTCTTCACGTTTCAACGTCCGCTGCTCGCCGGTCTTCATGTCTTTCACCGCGACCTCGCCGCGCGCGCGCTCGTCGTCGCCGATGACGACGACGAAGGGGACGCCGAGCGCGGAGGCGTACTTCAACTGCTTCCCGAGCTTGTCCGCGTCCGGGTACACGTCAACGCGCAGGCCCGGCGCACTTCGTCTCAACTCCGCGGCGAAGGCGAGCGAGTCTTTGACCGACTCCTCATTCCACACCGTCACCAGAACGTCGGCCGACGCTCGGCCCAGATTCTCAGGGAACATCCCGCGCTCGGACATTATGAGGACGATGCGCTCGAGCCCCAGAGAGAAGCCGCACGCCGTGATCTCTTTACCGGAGAACATCCCGACGAGGTTGTCATAGCGCCCGCCGCCGCCGAGCGAGCCGGCGAGGTCGGGCACGCCGATCTCCATAATCGCGCCCGTGTAGTACGAAAGCCCGCGCGCGATGCTCGGGTCTATCTTTATCCTGTCGGCCACGCCGTACGCTTCGGCGTACTCAACTATCTGGCGCAGGTTCTCGATGCCGAGCGCGCCCGCGTCGTGTCCGCCGACGAACTCGACGAGGCGGCCGAGCGCGGCGCGGTTGTAGGCCACGGCCTGCGACACCTCGCCTTCACCTTCCGCGACGAACTCGGCGGCGTGTTCCAGCTCGGGCAACTTCTCGAAGAAGTCGAGCAGCTTGCCGCCGCCGTCCGCGCCGATGCCGCGCGCCTCGAACTCGCGCGCCACGCCCTCACGCCCGATCTTGTCGAGCTTGTCGATGGCAACCAACGCATCGCCCTGCTTGTCCGCCGCTATCCCCGCCGCTTCGAGCACGCCCGCCAGCACCTGCCGGTGATTCAAACGAATCGTGAAGTTGTCGAAGCCGAGCGTGCGGAGCACCTCGCTCGCCGCGGCGATGATTTCGGCCTCGGCGACGGGCGAGCGCGTCCCCGTGCAGTCAACGTCGCACTGGTAGAACTCGCGGTAGCGGCCGCGCGCGGGGCGGTCGGCGCGCCAGACGGGTTGAATCTGGTAGCGCTTGAAAAACTTCGGGAGCTTGTCGCCGTACTCGGCGACGACGCGTGCGAGCGGCACCGTCAAATCATATCGAAGTGCCAAGTCGGCCTCGCCCGTCTTCTCGTGCTCGCCGCGCTTGAGGATTTTGAAGATGAGCCGGTTGCCCTCCTCGCCGTACTTCCCCATCAAGGTCTCGATGTTCTCGACCGCGGGCGTCTCTAAGGGCTCGAAGCCGTAGCGCTCGTACACCTCCTTGATGACGCGGATCACGTACTCGCGCTTGCGCAATTCCGAGGGGAGGAAGTCGCGCATCCCGCGCGCCGGTTGCGTTTTTGCTGCCATCTTTCTTAAATCAGAGTTGCTCGTTGCGACGGTTTCTTTCACCACAGAGACACAGCTTGTTGAATTATCTGCCCCAAGCTGTGTCTCTGTGTCTCTGTGGTGAACCACCTTTCACTACACTCTCAACAAACTCTAAACCCGACCACTCTTACCTAAATATAGAGAAGCCTACGTAGAACAGGTTAGAATCAAACCCCGGGTTCACGTCGGCGCGGTAGCCGTTCGAGACGTGGTGGTAGCGATACCCGACCGTCCACGCGCGGCGCGGGCTGACTTTCCACTGGACGCCGCCGCCGAAGTCGCCCGTGAAGTTGAACTGCGCGCCGCGCGCGTCGGGCACGCGCTCGCCGAAGTAGAGGAAGCCGCCCGAAGCCTGCGCGAACGGCTGCACGCGCTCGCGCCGGCGGAAGTTGACCTGGAAGCCGACGGGCGAAAGCCCCGCGCCCGTGATCGTCTTCCGCACCTCGCGGAAGCCGCCGCCCGCCGCCGCCTCGAACGAAGGGAACGACATCGACGCGACGGGCACGGCGTCAATCGTGTACTTCAGCGCGAGGTTGTCGCCGCGCGCCAGCACGCGCGCGTAGCGGAAGGCGAAGAGGCCGAATCGCACGCGCTCGGTCGAGCCGATGAGCGTCGGACTGCTGAAAGAGCCGCCGCCCCACACGCCGTACTCGTTGGCCGCGCGCTCCATCCCGTAGACGCCGCGCTGGTGCGCGCCCGAAGTCTCTTCGGGTTCTGCGAGTCCCGCCACCTCCTGCGCGGACGCGCCGGCGCAGACGGAGAATAGAAGTGCGAGGACGAACGCGGCGCGGCTCAACATTCGACGCATGGCTTCAGCCCTCGATTCCGTACTCCTCGCGGTAGGCCCGCGTGTATTCGACGTAGTTCCGCCAGAACACGTCGAGGTCTGCGACCTCCGCGTCGCTCAACTGCCGCTTGACGCGCGCCGGCACGCCCATCACGAGCGAGCGCGGCGGGACGATTGTCCCCGGCGACAGCAGCGCGCCGGCCGCGACCAGCGAGTGGCGGCCGACGCGGCACGCGTCCATCACGATGGCGCCGATGCCTATCAGACACCCGCGCTCGACGTAGCAGCCGTGCAGCGTGACGTTGTGCCCGATGGTCACCTCGTCTTCGAGGATGGTGGCGTGCGTGCCGTTCGAGACGTGGATGACGGTGCCGTCCTGCACGTTGGTGCGATTCCCGATCCTGATGTGGAACACGTCGCCGCGCACGACCGCGCCGAACCAGACGGAAGACTGTTCGCCGACGTGCACGTCGCCGATGACTTGCGCGCTCTCCTCGATGAACGCGGTCGGGTGAATCTGCGGGTGTGTGCCGCGGAACGGTCGAATCATGACGGCTTGACGGTGGGAACCAAACTCCCCTCCTTCGAAAGCGAAAACGGTAGCACGCGCCCCGCGGGCCGGGCAAGCTAGCGCCTGTGGTACAATCGCCCGCGCCGAAGAGGAGCCCGACGAGGACGTGCCGACCGATACCCCGCCGCCGTACTTCCCGCAGAACCCGCTCTCCCCGGGCGACGAGAAGACCGCGAAGAAGCTCCGGCTCACCTTCTACGGCTGCATCGCGCTCGTCGTGCTCGCCGCCGTCGCGGCCGTCGTCGGCGTCGTCTACCTCTTGAAGTCGCTGCTTTAAAGCAGTAGGCAGTAGGCAGTAGGCAGTTGAAGACCTGCGGCCGAGACTTCCGATGTAATCCTTGAACGTCCGTCACGCGGAGCGGCTGCCTACTGCCATCTGCCTACTGCCTACTGCTCCGGAACAAACCCGCACAGTCTCCCGTACTTTGCGAGACATGAAAAGGCTTTCCCCCCGACTCCTCCTGCTGCTGGCGCTCGCGGCGCCGCTCGTCCTTTCGAACCGCCCCGCGGGGGCCGCGCGCCAGAGCCAGGCGACCGCGTGGGTGAGTGTGCGCACGCGGAACTTTCTCGTCGAGGGGGGCGCTGCGGAGGACGAGCTGCGGCGCTTGGCCGCGAACCTCGAAGCGTACCGCGCGGCCTTCTCAAGACTGTTCCCCGGCGAGTACTTCGACGCGAACGTGCCGACCGCGGTCATCGTCTTCCCCGACGACGCCGCTTACACGCCCTTCAAGCCGCGCTTCGGCGGGCACGTCGCGCGCGGCGTCGCCGGCTACTTCCAGCCGGGCACCGACGTCAACTACATCACGCTCGCGCGCGCCGGTGACCTCTCGCAAGACCCTTCGACGCTGCTGCACGAGTACACGCACCTGCTCGTCAACAACCGCTTCCGCGTCGCGCCGCTCTGGTTCAAGGAGGGCATGGCCGAGTTCTACAGCACGGCGCGCCTCTCTCCGGACGGCCGCAGGCTGACGATTGGCGGGGCGCCCGAGCGCCGCCCGCGCGAGTTGCGCAGGCGCGAGCTGATGCCCCTCCAGACGCTCCTCGCGCTCGACCAGAACTCGCCCGCCTATTCCGAGCCCGAGCAGCGCGCGCTCTTCTACGCGCAGTCGTGGGCGCTCGTCCACTACCTCTCCGAAGCGCGCGGCGGGCGCGGCGCCGCGCTCGCGCGCTTCACAGACCTGCTCGCCGAAGGTAAGCAGGTCGACGACGCGATGCGCGAGGCGTTCGGCGCGGGCGTCGCGGAGGTCGAGGCCGGACTCGCAGCCTACGTGCGCCGCGCGCGTTACAAGGCGGGCGTCGAGGAGTTCGCGCGCCCGCTCGACTTCGACGCGCAGGCGAGAGCGCGCGCGCTCTCGGAGGCGGAGGTCGCGGCCCGGCTCGGAGACCTTCTGCTCCACACCGACCACGAGGAGGAATCGGACGCCTACCTGACGCGCGCGGTCGGACTCGACCCGAAGCTCGCGCTGGCGCGCGTCGCGCTCGGCGCCCTGCGGCTGCGGCAGGGGCGCGCGGCCGAGGCGTGCGAGCACCTGAAGGTCGCCGTCGAGTCGGACGCGTCCAACTACCTCGCGCACTACCTCCTCGCCGACGCGCTCAACCGCGAGGGCGCGGACAACCTCGAAGGCGTCACGCCCAAGCAGTTCGAGGAGCGCACCGAACTCCTCCGCGCGGAGCTGCGCCGCGCCCTGGAGCTGGCGCCGCGCTTCGTCGAGACGTACAAGCTGCTCGCCTCGATTGAGATTGAGCGCGGCGACCGGTACGAAGAGGCGGCCACGCTGCTCGCGGGCGCGCGGGCGCTCGCGCCGCGCCGCGCAGACCTCGCGCTGATGCACGCGCAGGCGCTGATGCTCGCCGCACGCTTCGAAGAGGCGCGGAAGCTGGCCGAGCCTTACGCCGCGTCCGGGCAGGACGAGCGCCTGCGCGCGCAGGCCGCCGCCCTCGTCCGGCGCATCGAGACGCGGCGCGAGCAGGCCGCGGCCGCGACCCGCGAGGCCAACGAGCTGCCGGCCGGCGCGAACGCCCCCACGCAGCCGTGCGACCTGCCGATGCGCGGCGCGCCGCAGTGGAAGCGGCTCCGCTTCGAGGGCGCGCAGGTCTGCGGCCGGCTGGCCGAGATCGAGTGCGCCAACCCGGGCGTCGTCTTCCGCGTCGAGACTCCGGACGGCATGACCTTACGCCTGCGCGCGGAGGACATGCGCCGCGTCCGCTTCGTCACGTACACCACCGAGGTCAAGACCGGCACCGTCTCGTGCGGCCCGCGCGAGCGCGCCGACCACGTCCTCGTCACCTACCGCTCCCGCCGCGACGACAAACAGCCCTTCGACGGCGAGGCCCTCGCCGTCGAGTTCATCCCCGACAACTGGAATCCTTAAACCGACCGCGCCCTTCCGAAACAGGTGAGGTTGCGGAAGGATAATTTAACCACAGAGACACAGAGGCACAGCTGGTTGAGCTATTGGCCCCAAGCTGCGTCTCTGTGTCTCTGTGGTTAAATTCCCTTCACTCGGGACGCGAGTCTCATGTATAACCTCGCCCGATGACTAACAAAGACGCAGGCAGTCACGGGCTGGCGCGCAGGCTGAACCTGTTCGACGCGACGATGATCGTGATGGGCGGCATCATCGGCTCGGGCATCTTCATCAACCCCTACGTCGTCGCGCAGCAGGTGCACACGCCGCCGCTCATCCTCGGCGCTTGGCTCGCGGGCGGCGCGGTGGCGTTGGCCGGCGCGTTCGTCTACGCCGAGCTGGCCGCGCGCCGCCCGGAGGTCGGCGGGCAGTACGCGTACCTGCGCGAGGCGTTCCACCCGGGCGTCGCGTTCCTCTACGGCTGGGCCTTGCTGCTCGTCGTGCAGACGGGCGGGATGGCCGCGGTCGCCGTCACCTTCGCGCGCTACTTCGCGGAGCTGACCGGCGCTGGCTTACCCGACTGGGTGACGGCCGCGCTCACGCTCCTGCTGCTGACGGTCGTCAACTGCCTCGGCGTGCGCGCGGGCAGCAACGTGCAGAGCGTCCTGATGGTCTTGAAGATTCTGGCGATAGCGGCGCTCGTCGCGTGCGGCCTGTTCGGGGTCGCGGAGCCGCGCGCGTTGACGGGAGGGCCGCTGCTCGACCGTCCCGCCTCTCTGGGACTGCTGGCGAGCATCGGCGCGGCGCTGACGCCGGTGATGTTCGCGTACGGCGGCTGGCAGACGGCGAGCTTCGTCTCGGGCGAAATGCGCGACCCGCGGCGCGACCTGCCGCGCGGGCTGCTGCTCGGCGTGTGCGGCGTGATACTGCTCTACGTGCTGGTCAACGCGGCGTGCCTGAGCGCGCTCGGCGCGGAAGGTCTGGCGGCGACGAAGACGCCGGCGACCTCCGTCATGCGCCTCGTGCTCGGCGAGCGCGGCGCGCTGCTCATCGCGGCCGGCATCGCCGTCTCGACGCTCGGCTTCTTGAGTCAGAGCATGTTGACGGCGCCGCGCGTCTACTTCGCGATGGCGGAGGACGGCCTCTTCTTCCGCGGCGTCGCGCGCGTCAGCGCGAAGACGCGCGCGCCGGTCGCGGCCATCGCCCTGCAGGGCTTCTTCGCGGCGGTCATCGCCGCCTCGGGCAGCTACGAGCGGATACTCAACTACGTCGTCTCGGTGGACTTCATCTGGTTCGGGCTGACGGCCCTCTCGCTCTTCGTCTTCCGCCGCAGAGACGGAGGGGGCGCGACGTTCCGCGTCCCCGGCCACCCCTTCACCACCGCCTTCTTCGCCGCGGCCTGCGCCCTCATCGTCGCCGCCACTTTTTACCACGACACCTTCAACAGCGCCCTCGGCCTCGCCATCCTCGCCACCGGCGTCCCCGTCTACTTTCTGTGGAGCAACGGGAACGACGCAGTATGAGCAGTAGGCAGTAGGCAGATGGCAGTAGGCAGTAAAAGCATTTTGCCTTAACTGCCTACTGCCATCTGCCTACTGCCTACTAGCTTTTCCAACACGCGGCCGCCAGGCAGAGCCAGCCGGCGAGGAAGGCGAGGCCGCCGAGGGGCGTGACGGCGCCGAGCCAGCGCAGGCCGGTGAGCGAAAGGACGTACAGGCTGCCGGAGAAGATGACGGTGCCGGCGACGAAGAGCCAGCCCGAGGCCGTCGTCAAACCGCCCGGCCAGCGCGAGGCCGCCCACGCCGCGGCGAAGAGCGCGAAGGCGTGGTACATCTGATATCGCACGCCCGTCTCGAAGACGGCGAGCATCTCCGCACTCAGGCGCTCCTTCAGCCCGTGCGCCCCGAACGCCCCCGCCGCCACGCCGACGAAGGCCGACAACGCTCCGATCAGATAGAACAGTCTCTCCATCGTTTTCCTTAATTCAATCGCCAGGATTATCTATCCGAAAACGAACAGCCATACGGCGAGAAGCCACCCGACCGACACCTTTCCGGGTCCGAGGTTCGCCCCGGCGCCCTGCTCCGGGATCACATGTCACATCCTCACACCCAACCCCGTCAGGGTTCCCACGCGCGGCGGCACCGCCGCCGTCGCTGGCCGCCGCCGTTTAAGCGCGTCGAGGGGGGCTGACGAGGTCCGGTAATATCAAGAGAGATTCGGGGAGGTTGAACAGGTCCAGTTGTTCGATGTCCTTCTGCTTGAGGAACATGTCAACCCACCCGCCGATTAGCAGGCTCGTCTGCCCGTCATACTTGTAGCACGTCCCTATCGTTTCGAGAGTCTCCTCAAGTGGGATGAGCTGGTATAAGACTTTGAACGTCGAACTCATAGAATAAGACATTCCAAAGAGTTCGTCCGCGTCATAGTCCGAGACCGTTTCCGCGGCCGAGCCCCTTTCCATCATCCGTCCCAGGCGCCCCCTGAGGCCTTGTCCCGCCGCCATAATGGCACTGTGCAGCGCGAGCACCGCGAAGCCTAATCTTACGCTCTTACTGAAATCCGGCTTCTCAGAAATCAACCTATTCAGAAAGGTGTGGAGGAAGGCTGAGTTAAGATCATTGTGTAACAACCTCTGCAAGACCAACTCCGTAAAATAAACACTCGGCTTCGACGAAATACTGACTGCGATGGCTAGTTCGTTGGGCAGTTTAAAGAGTTCGGACGGCTCGGAGGGGATGCTAGGCAGTCGCACGAGGTATTCCGCAGCGAGATATTCCTGGAGCGATTTATGCGCAAACTCGAACTCGGTGTAACTGGTTTGAAGCAGTAACCCGTTATGAGTTTCTATCTCGGTGGCGACCTGCTTGGCTTCATTATATTTCAGCCCGTAGTCGTCATAAATCTCTTTGTACACCCTCAGCAGGTCGTCCCTGGAGAAGATCGCTCCCCCTTTCGATATGGTCAATTTGTATGCGAGGTCGGACAGGAACTCAAACTTGCGATCCGGCTCAAACTTGGCGTATTTAGAGACGCGGCTGACAGACCTCTGGAGGTCCCACTCTTCTAACTGCAAGTTAACAATTTTACGATAGACGGTTTTTGGCTTGGCGGGGATTCTGCCTTCTCGCTCGAATATGGCACACAGGTGAGCGAGAATAAGCGGCCTGATGGTGGTGTCGTAAAAGGGCGAGCTGTTCACTTGGGTGAGGAACTCCGACGCCACCTGCTTGTTCGCCAACCACTTGTTCGAGAATTTCGATATCTGCTGCGGCGTGAGGGGGCTGATTTCGAACTCGGCGGTGTTGTCAATCGAATAGACGAAGTCGCCGGTCCTCGACGTCAGCACTATAGTCGCCTGCTCCAGGTTAAGAGCTAGGTCTCTGATCTCCTCCAACACGTCCTCTCGCCTTTCGGCGCTTCCCAACTCATCCAACCCCTCCAGGACCAGCAGGACCTTCAACTCGTCCAGCACATTAAGAACGACCATCTTCTTCAGGTACTCTCTCCCCTCGACCGTCTCAGCCAGACTCAGTTCCGGCGGGAAATCGATGACCAAGCCTAGTATGTTATAGATCCGGTCAATGACGAGTGAGGAGGGCGAGTTCTCGGCAACGCTGTTCAGGTCCCTGAACTTAATTAAGATGGGGAAGGAGATTCTCTTGGAGTAGAACCTGCCGTCAAATATTACCTTGTGGCAGATGAACTTCATCGACGTCGTCTTGCCCGCCCCGGGAGGGCCGAGAATGATGAAGTGTCGTTTTTTGGACTTGAAGATTGACTTTAAGGGGATGCTTTTTATGGGAGCGGTGACGCTGAACTTCTTCCGCCGCGGGTATACGAACAGGTCCAACTGGATGAATACCTTTTTTGTGTCCTTAGCTTTGTGCAGGTCGGCAAAAGAGATTTCAGACGCCCAATTCTTGACTGAGATTAGGTGACGGCTGATGGCCTCTTCCATGTCTTTCCTGACGGTGACCAACGACCTCTCCGAGTTGGCTAAAGTCTTCTTCCCCTTATCCAAGGCGGCGTCCAACAGCTTTTTAAAAATATATTCCGTGATCATTTAGGACACTCCCGTGCGGACAGCTTGAATGAGGTCGCTGAAAATAACGCTTCTCGGTCGGTGTAACTTCTAGGACGGGCAAAAATATTCCCGTCAGATTCACTTGTCAAGACGCCCTGTCCGAATGCCAGGCAAGCTTTCGCAATGCCTCTGCGGCCCCGTGGCGGTTACCGGATTCGGGAGTTACGCCTTCGGATTCCGAACGGGGCAGCGGCCCGCCGAACTTCCAAATTCTTCAAGCCGTCTTCAGCATCTCGCGCGCGTGGCGGCGGGCGGCCTCGGTGATCTCCGCGCCGGTGAGCATGCGCGCGATCTCTTCGACCTGGCGGCGGCGGTCTAAGGGCCGGACGCCGACCTCCGTGCGGCCCGCGCGCTCGTGCTTGTCGACGAGGATGTGCGTGTCCGCGAAGCGCGCGATCTGCGCCTGGTGCGTCACGCAGAGCACCTGGTTCGTGCCCGAGAGCGCCTTCAGCTTCAGGCCCACCGCCTCCGAGACGCGACCGCCGATCCCCGCATCGACTTCGTCGAAGACGATGGTGCGGGGGAAGCGCGCCGGACTCGCGCTCGTCTTCAGGACGAGCATCATGCGCGAAGCCTCGCCGCCCGAAGCGACCTTCGCCAGAGGGCGCAGGGGCTCGCCCGCGTTCGCCGAGAAGTAGAACTCGACGCGGTCGAAGCCCGCGGCCGTGAACTGCCGCGCCGCCTCTTCGGAACTGACATCTTCCGGCGCGGCCACGCGCGCCTCGAAACGCGCGTGCTCCATCGCGACCTCTTTCAGAGAGGACTCGACGGCGCGCCGGAACTCGCCGGCCGACTTCACGCGCGCCTTGTGCAGACGCGCCGCCACCTCCACGTACGCCGTGCGCGCCGCGGCCAGCTCGCGCGTCACCTCCTCGGCGCGCTCGTCCGTGTGCTCCAACTGCCGCAGGCGCTCGCGCGAGCGTTCGAAGTGTTCGAGCGCGCTCTCAATCGTCCCGCCGTACTTGCGCTTGAGGCGCGTGATCTCGGCCAGGCGGCTCTCGATCTCCGCCAGGCGCTCCGGCGAGAAGGTCAGGCCGTCGAGGAAGTCGCGCAGAGAGGCGCTCAAGTCTTCCAAGACCACCCGCGCCGTGCCGATGCCCTCCGTGTAGCCCTTGAAAGACGCCTCGTACTGCGACAGCTCGTCCGCCTGCCGCTCGAGGCGCTTCAGCCGCGCGACCGTCGAGTCGCTCTCCTCGTACGTCGTGTTGTATGCGTCCGAGCACAGCTCCGTCAGCTTCTCGAGGTTCGCGAGCCGGCGCCGCTCGGCCTCCAGCTGCTCGTCCTCGCCCGCGGACAGGCGCGCCGCCTCAAGCTCGCTCACCTGAAAACGGAGCGCGTCCGTCAGGTGAAACTTCTCCGCCTCGTCGCGGCGGAGCGCCTCAAGCTCGCGGTTGAGCGCAGACCAGCGCCGGTAGGCGTTGGCGACCTGCTCGCGCCTTTCGGCGATGTCCGCGAAGGCGTCGAGCAGTTCGAGGTGCGTCTCCGGGTCGAAGAGCGTCTGCTGCGTCCCCTGCCCGTGGATGTCCACGAGCATCGGCCTTAAGTTTTTGAGCAGGGAGAGCGTCGCCAGGCGGTTGTTGACGAAGACGCGGCCGCGCCCTTCGGCCGAAAGCTCGCGCCGCACGACCAGCTCCACGTCGCCCGAGCCCGTGCGGCTCCCCACCCCCGCCTCTTCGAGAATCGCCTCGACCTGCGGGTGCGCGCCGAGCGTGAAAAGCCCCTCGACCGAGGCGTGGCTCGCGCCCGCGCGCACGAGCTCCGACGGGAAGCGGTCGCCGATGAGGACGCCGAGCGCGTCCACGATGATCGACTTGCCCGAGCCGGTCTCGCCGGTCAAAAGGTTCAGTCCGCGGCCGAACTCGACCCGCAGCTCGCTGATGAGCGCGAAGTTCGAGATGTTGAGGAGCGCGAGCATCCGACCTCCAAAATGCAGGGTTTGGGCGCTGGGTGCCGGGTGCCGGTTTTCTCTTCCCGGCACCCGGCACCCATTTTACCTCACCGAAAAGTTTTCCACAGAAACGCCGCCTGTGGAAAAAATAAATTCCCGCCCGCGACTTTTCATCCACATGCTTTGTGCTATCCTCTCGCACCGTAAACCACGCTCGATGCGTCGGAGCGCCCCCCGCGCCGACGAGTCAAGGGGTCAAAACTTCCATCCCGTAAGAGTCATCGTCAGACATGTCGAATATAGACTACGCGCACCTGCACCTTCATACGGACTATTCACTCTTAGACGGCGCCATCCAGATCAAGCCGCTCGCCGAGCGCGTCAAGGAACTCGGGATGAAGGCGTGCGCGATGACCGACCACGGGAACATGTACGGCGCGGTCTCCTTCTACAAGGAGATGAAGGCGCACGACATTCGGCCCGTCATCGGCTGCGAAGTCTACCTCGCGCCGGGGCACCGCTCGGACAAGTCCGAGGTGCGGAAGGGCGGGAAGCCTTACAACCACATGATCCTCCTCGCCAAAGACCGGGAGGGTTATCACAACCTCGTCCGCCTCACGTCCAAGGCGTTCCGCGAGGGCTTCTACCGCAAGCCGCGCATCGACCGCGAGCTGCTCGCTCAGTTCTCGGGCGGACTCATCGGCCTCTCGGCCTGCCTCTCGGGCGTGCCGCAGGAGCACCTGAAGGAGGGCCGGCTCGAAGAGGCGGCGCGCGCCGCGGGCGAGTTCGAGGACATACTCGGCAAGGGGAACTACTTCCTCGAAATCCAAGACCACCGACTCGAAGACCAGATCAGAATCAACGAGAGCCTCATCCAGCTCTCGAAGAAGACGGGCATCCCCCTCGTCGCGACGAACGACGCGCACTACCTCTTCAAAGAGGACTTCGAGGCGCACGACGTGATGCTCTGCATCGGCACGGGCAAGACCGTGGGCGACCCGAACCGCATGCGCTTCGGCGGCCCCGAGTGGTACGTGCGCTCGCCCGAGGAGATGGCCCGAATCTTCGCGCACATCCCCGACGCCGTCACGCGCACCGTCGAGGTCGCCGAGATGTGCGACCTCAAACTCCCCTTGGGCGAGAACCAGCTCCCCGTCTACCCCGTCCCGCGCGAGTTCGGCGACATGGGCGTGGACGAGTACTTCGAGAAGGTCGTGCGCGACGGTTACGAGAAGCGGCGCGAGACCCTCTGGGACAGGATGCTCGCGGACGGGACGCTCAAGCACAGCTACGACGAATATCAAAAGCGCATCTCGACCGAGATCGCGACCATCAAGCAGATGGGCTTCCCCAGCTACTTCCTCATCGTCTGGGACTTCATCAAGTTCGCCAAAGACCGAAACATCCCCGTCGGCCCGGGGCGCGGCTCCGCCGCCGGGAGCCTCATCGCCTACTGCCTGGAGATTACCGACGTAGACCCCTTGCAGTACGACCTCCTCTTCGAGCGCTTCCTCAACCCCGAGCGCGTCTCGATGCCGGACATCGACATCGACTTCTGCGTCAACGGCCGCGCCGAGGTCATCAACCACGTGACGCAGCTCTACGGCCGCGACTCGGTCTGCCAGATCATCACCTTCGGGACGATGGCCTCGAAGGCCGCGATTAAGGACGTGGGGCGCGCGCTCGACATGCCCTACGCGGACGTCGAGAAGATCGCCAAGCTCATCCCGCCGCCCATCCGCGGCCGCAACGTCTCCATCGACCAGGCGCTCGAAACCGTCGCCGAACTCAAGCAGGCGGTGGAGTCCGACCCGCAGGTCAAGAAGGTCATCGACATCGCCAAGCGGCTCGAAGGCTGCGCGCGCCACTCCTCGGTGCACGCGGCCGGCGTCGTCATCAGCCCGAAGCCCTTGGAAGAGTTGATCCCCGTCGCCGTCAACAACAAGCAGGAGTTCACCACGCAGTTCGAGATGTCCGACCTTGAGAAGACGGGCATGCTCAAGATGGACTTCCTCGGCCTCACCACGCTGACCATCATCGACCAGTGCTGCCGGACGATTAAGGAGATGCACGGCCGCCGCATCGACTGGGCGGAGGTTCCGCAGGACGACCCCAAGACCTACGACCTCTTCGCCAAGGGCCACACGGACGCGGTCTTCCAGTTCGAGTCGCAAGGCATGGCCGAAATCTGCCGCAAGCTCGGGCCGAAGTCCATCGAAGACCTCTCGGCCCTGAACGCCTTGTACCGCCCGGGCCCGCTCGACGGCGGGATGGTGGACGACTTCATCGACCGCTACCACGGCAAGAAGCCGGTCGAGTACCTCACGCCCGAGATGGAGGACATCCTCAAGAACACCTACGGCATCCTCGTCTACCAGGAGCAGATCATGCAGCTCGCCCAGAAGCTCGGCGGCTACTCCCTGGGCGAGGCCGACCTCATGCGCCGCGCGATGGGCAAGAAGAAGCGCGAGGAGATGGCCGTCCACGAGGACAAGTTCATCTCCGGCTGCTCCAGGAACAAAATCCCCAAGAAGACCGCCCGCGAAATCTTCCGCCTCATGGCCCAGTTCGCGGACTACGGTTTCAACCGCTGCCTGACGGGCGACGCCGAAGTCGTAGACGCCGACACGGGCGAGATGGTAGCCATCCGTGACATCGCCGCGGGGCGCTCCGACATCTCGCGCACCTACAGCTTCGACGGCGAGCAGGTCTTCGTGAATGAGATCGTCGAAGCGTTCGAGACGGGCGAGAAGGAGGTCGTCGAAATCGAGACCGAGGACGGCCTGACCATCCGCTGCACGCTCGACCACAAGTTCCACACGGACGAAGGGTACTTGCCCCTGGGGGAGATTATCGAACGGGGGCTGGAACTCAGCTTCTCGCCGGAGGTCGCGGAGTATGCCGCATCCTGCGTGGAATAAAAGGCTCACGCCGGAAGTCGAGGGCCTCATCGTCGAGCAGTACCGCGGCGGTCTGAGCGCGGGCGAAATCCTGAAGGGCATCCCCTTCAAGACGAAGAAGACCGTCTACGACGTGCTCGAACGTCACGGCGTCCGGCGTCGTGGCGGCCCCGCCGACTACAAGAAGAGTTTCGACGAGGCGGCCTTCGCCGTCAGCGACACGGCCGAGAAGGCTTACTGGCTCGGGCTTCTCATCACGGACGGCTATGTAGTCGAAGCGACGGAGGGCGTCGGGTCGCCGGTCGTCGGATTGCAGATGATTGACCGCGAGGCGGCCGAAGGGTTCCGAAACTTTCTCGGACTGCAACACCCGGTGCTGCGCATCGAGCCGAAGGGGGAGCGACATCAGCCGATGTACCGCGCGGTCTGCCACTCACGCCGCATGGCGAACGACCTCGCGCGCTTCGGCGGCGTCCCGCGTAAGAGCCACGGCACCTTCCTGCCGCTCCTCGCGGAAGACCTGATGCCGCACCTCATCCGCGGCCTGTTCGACGGCGACGGGACGGCGAGCCGCCGCGCCGACGGACAGTTGCTCGTCGGCTTCTGCGGGAGCGAGCGGCTGGTGGCGGAGGTGCGGATGTGGCTCATCTGCCGCCTCGACATCTCGGACAATCGCGTCCACGAGAACGGCACGATACGCTACGTCCAGTGGTCGCATCGCTCGGACGTGCGGCGCATCGCGCGCTACCTTTACGAAGGCGGCGGGCCGCGCCTGTCGAGGAAGTACGAACTGCTCGGTGAATGTCTATGAACGTGAAGAAGACAAAGATCGTGCGGGTGACGCCCGGCGGGGTCGAGAAGACCTACAACATGGAGATGCGGGCGCCGCACCACAACTATTTTGTCAACGGGCTGCTGTCGGCCAACAGCCACTCCGTAGCCTACGCGCACGTCGCTTACCAGACGGCGTACCTGAAGGCGCATTACCCGGAGCACTTCTACGCGGCGGTCATGACGAACGTGACCGACGACGCGGCGAAGATCTTCAAGTACGCGTCGGAGCTGCGGGCGCAGGGGATCAAGATGCTGCCGCCCGACGTGAACCAGTCGGGGCCGGGCTTCACGCCGGTCGAGCGCGCGGTGCGCTACGGACTGTGCGCCATCAAGGGCATCGGGCAGACGGCCGTGGACGCCATCATCGAGGCGCGCCGGGAGAAGCCCTTCCGCTCCATCTTCGACTTCGCCGAGCGCGTCGGCGAGAAGGGGTCGGGCAAGCGCGTGCTCGAAAGCCTGGTCTGCGCCGGGGCCTTCGACTCGCTGCGGCCCGAGGGCGAGGACATACACTCCTGGCGCGCGCGGCTGGACGCCTGCGTGGACAGGGCCTTGGAGCGCGGGGCGAAGGCGCGCCGCGACCGCGACAGCAAGCAGGTGGACATGTTCGGGCTGGTGACGGGCGGCGGCGAGACGGAGGCCGAGGAGCCGCCGCTGCCCGTGACGGGCGTCGCGCCCTGGTCGCACAAGGAGCTGCTCACGCGCGAGAAGGCGGCGGTCGGCTTCTACGTCTCGGGCCACCCGCTCGAAGAGTTCGTCGAGAAGATCGAGCAGCTCAACTGCCTCCCCATCTCCGAACTCGCGAACGCCGAGCCGAACTCGCGTGTGAAGGTCGTCGGCGTCGTCTCGGACTTCACCGTGCGCAACACGAAGAAGGGCGACCGCTACGCCTACTTCCGCCTCGAAGACATCTCGGGCGTGGGCGTGAAGTGCGTGCTCTGGCCCGAGGCCTTCAAGACGAAGGGCGGGGACGCGGCCGACGACGCGATGCTCGTCGCCACGGGGCGCTGCGAGGGCGAGGGCGGCCTGACCATCGTCTGCGACGAGGTGACCTTACTCGACAAGGCGCGCGTGCCGATGACGAACGGCAGGCCGACCTACGCGGGGCGCCTGCGCGCCAACGCGCTCGTCATCGAGTTCCAGACCTGCGACGACGTTCTGCGCGTCGGGGACGCGGTCGCCGACGCGCTGTTGGCGCACCCCGGCGACTGCGAGGTCTTCATAGACCTGCACCTCGCCGACGAGAACCTCACGGTGCGGGCGCGCACCGCGCAGTTCGCGCGCGTCGCGCCCAACAAGCAGCTCCAGGAGACGCTCCTCGCCGCGGGCGTCCGCGTCCGCTGGGTGGACTGAGAGGGTGCTGGGTGTTGGGTGCTAGGTGCTGGTTAGTTGCGTCTTAAAGAGAGTAATGTTCTTTCGAGCACAGGTTTTAACCCAGAACCCAGAACCCAGAACCCAGAACCCATGCTCCCCCCCTTCGTCGCCACCGCGCTCAGAGTCTTGTGGCTGGCCGTCGAGCTCCCTTACCTGCGCCGGCATCGCGTGAAGCCTGCGCGGGACTGGGACAGGCGTTCGGCGCTGCTGTGGGATGTGGCGAACGCGCTGGAGCCGTTCGGGATGGTTCTGGGGTTCGTCGGCGTCGGGCGGATGCGGGGCGCGGGCGAGTACGTCGGCTGGGCCGGGGTCGCGCTGCTCGTGTTGGGCGTCGCCGTCAGGTGGAGCGCGATCTACGCGCTGGGAAAATTCTTCACCGGCGTCGTCCTCATCCGCGAAGACCACCGCCTCATGCGTGGGGGGATTTACAGACACGTCCGGCACCCGGCCTACACGGGCGCGCTCGTCGCGCACCTCGGGCTGGGCCTCTCCTTCACGAACTGGTACAGTCTCGCCTTCGGCGTCGTGCCGTACGCCCTCGCGGCCGCCTACCGCATCCGCGTCGAGGAGCGCGCACTGCTCGCGGCGTTCGGCGACGAGTACGAGTCTTACGCGCGCGCGACGAAGCGCCTCATCCCGAAGGTCTTCTGAGATGGACGACAAGCGACTCGTCAAGGTCAGCAAGTTCCTGAGCCTGCACCTGCGCCACGAGCCCGGGCGGCTCGGGCTCGGGCTCGCGCCCGGCGGCTGGGTCGGCGTGGACGAGCTGCTCGAAGCCTGCGCGCGCAAGGGCTTCGACGTCTCGCGCGCGGAGCTGGAAGAGGTCGTGGCGCGCAACGACAAGCGCCGCTTCTCCTTCGACGAGACGGGCGCGCGTGTCCGCGCGAACCAGGGGCACAGCGTCGAGGTCGACCTTCAGCTCGCGCCCGCCGCGCCGCCCGCAGTCCTCTACCACGGGACGGGCGAGCGCTCGGTCGGGGCGATTCTGGCCGGGGGCCTGCACCGGATGAGCAGGCACCACGTCCACCTCTCGGCGGACGCGGAGACGGCGCGGCGCGTGGGCACGCGCCACGGCCGCCCCGTCGTCTTCGAGGTGGAGGCCGCGCGCATGCACGCGGACGGCCACGTCTTCCACGTCTCGGCCAACGGCGTCTGGCTGGTCGAAAGCGTCCCGACCGAATACCTCCGCCGCCTCTAAATCCACAACGGCAATCAGGTCATACCGCTTGCGAAATAGAATAAGGCCGGTCAAAGCTGGGAGCGCGGGCATCCCTGCCCGCCTGAGCGCCGCCGGCGCGAATGCTGTCAGACTTCCTGCCTCAAGGTTGAGATAAAGAGGGAGACGGTCAGCGTGCTTTCGCACGCTGGCGGGCAGGGATGCCCGCGCTCCCGGCGACAAGTCGCCTTATTCTATTTCGCAAGTCGGTATCAGTACCGTCCGCGGTAGCGGGCGGTACTGACCGCTATGGCGTCCGCACTTATTTTTTATAACTTCCGAACCGTTTCGGCGTCGGCCGGGTCATAACGTCAGGCGGGGGTTGAAGGCGATGAGGCTGAAGACCGTTTACCTGATTCTGTGCGCGCTCGGGGTGCTGCTGCCGTACTGGCAGTTCGCGCCGTGGCTCTGGGAGCACGGCCTCGACCTGCCGCTCCTCTTCCGGCAGCTCTTCGAAAGCCGCGTCGGCGCCTTCTTCGGGGTGGACGTGTTCGTCTCGGCGGCGGCGCTGCTGGTCTTCGCGTGGCGCGAGGGGCGGCGCGCGTTCTGGCCCGTCGCGCTGGCGGTCGCGGCGGTGGGCGTGTCGCTCGGGCTGCCGCTCCTGCTCTACCTGCGCGAGCGAAAGTCGGGGCGGGGCGTGTAGGCGCATGAAGGACTCGGCCCAGAGGGAAGCATTCCTCGTGCTGCGCGCGCAGTCGGGCGACCGCGCGGCCCTGGACGAGCTGCTCGCGTCGGTGCAGGAGCCGCTCTACCGCTACCTCCTGAGTTTGGTCAGGGAGCGGCATCTCGCCGAGGACGTCCTGCAGGAGACGTTCGTGCGCGTCTACCGCAAGCTCGGATGGCTGCGCGAGCCGGAGCTGTTCCGCCCGTGGGCCTACCGCATCGCGACGCGCGAGGCGTTCCGGCTGTTGAAGCGCGAGCGCCGCTGGGCCGAGCAGTTGCGCGACGATGACGCGCTCAGAGAACTGCCCGCGCCGCCGCCGCGCGAGGAGTTCGCGCCGGAGCTTTCGGCGCTTCTGCGCGAGACGGTCGCGGCGCTCTCGCCGGCCAGCCGCGCCGTCGTCCTCCTCTACTACCTGCACGAGATGTCGCTGGAAGAGACGGCCGCCGTGCTCGGCGTGCCGCTCGGCACGGTCAAGTCACGCCTCGCGTACGGGCTCGCGGCCCTGCGCAGGCAGTTGAAAAGGGACGTCTGATTCGACCTTAAACGTGATGACGAAGGACGAGGGGCAGCGGGTTACGACGGAAGAGGAGACGGGGGCTACAGACCGAAGCTTCCGCGTCGCGGTCATCGTCTACGCGGTCGTCGAGTTCTTCGCCATCGCCCTGCTGGTCTACTACAAGCTCGCGCGCTGACCTTGCGGCGCGCGTCGAAGAGACGGAGGTGCTTCATGTCAGAACGCGTCAACCTCGACGCCGTCCGCGCCGAGGCGCTCGCGCGCGTCGAGCGCGGCGAGCGCAACTTCAAGCTCGCCTTCTTCGGCGGCATCGCCTTCGAGGCGCTCTTCCTCGTCGCCCTTCTGCTCGCGGCCGACCTCTCGAACCGCACGCACGTCCTCATCCTCGTCGCCACGGTCGGCGGCTACACGGTCGTCATCCTCGGCATCCTCGCCCTCGGCGCGCACTTCAGCCGCGGCGTCGCGCGCGTGCTCAAGGCCGTCGAGTTGTTGAAGGACTAGCGGGAGGTTTCCTGTTATGATGCCGCCCGGCCGCCCGGCCGCTATACGCTCGAAGTCTCGGTCACCGACGTGAACCTGCGCGCCACGCGCAACGTCGTCTCGCACCCCTTCCTCATTAAGAACTGAGGCTGATGGGGCTGAGAATCGGCTCGCGTCCGGCCCGAATCGCGCCCCGACCGACACAGGAAAAATATACCCGAAACGCGGCCGGGGGCATTTTGGGTGTTGCAACTGCGTACCGTTGTGGTGCATCATAGGTGCCGTCCATCCCTTCTCTCGCGCATCGACGGTGATGCGCCCCGCGCCTCGTGAATGGCGGCGGCGTTCTGGATGAGTTCGAGAGTGAGGCAGTTGTTAACAGACCGGAAGCCGCTCCGCAGTTGAGCACCCCAGACCGAGAGCCTTCGTTGCCACCGTCCCGCCGAAGTAGACTTCAATGGGAAGCTTCTCTTAGATACTCCCTTCGGGGGAGAGGTACACCTGAATGAGCATCAAACTTTACGTCGGCAACCTGTCGTTCAACACGACCAGCGAAGACCTCCGCGAATACTTCTCTGCGGCCGGCAACGTCGAGTCGGCCTCGGTCGTCGAGGATCGCGACACGGGGCGCTCGCGCGGCTTCGGCTTCGTCGAGATGAGCACGCGCGAGGAGGGCGAGGCCGCCATCGCGCAGTTCAACGGCAAGGAGTACGGCGGGCGCAACCTGACCGTCAACGAGGCCAGGCCCCGTGAAGACCGCGGCGGCGGCGGCGGCCGCGGCGGCTTCGGCGGCGGCGGCAACCGCGGCGGTGGCGGCGGTCGTGGCGGCTACGGCGGCGGCGGCGGCGGCAACCGCGGCGGCGGCTACGGCGGCGGCGGCAACCGCGAGCCCCGCTGGTAAGCCGGGCTGCACAGGCCGGCGACAGACACGCGAAAGCGCCCCCGGCAGAGAAAGTGGCCGGGGGCGCTTTCCCAATTTTCAAGTAAGACCGCCCGCGACCGCTCGGGCGGCTGTTAAGGAACTGAATGAAATTCGCTGAACTCGGACTCAAGCCCGCGTACCTGCGCCGCTGCGAGTCCCTCGGCTACGAAGAGCCGACCCCGATTCAGGAAGGAGCGATTCCCGTCGTGCTGACCGGCGCAGACCTCATCGGCTGCGCCGAGACCGGCACGGGCAAGACCGCGGCCTTCCTCCTCCCGGTGATGCAGAGGACGGGCGAGACCAAACGCCCCGGCGTCCGCGTCCTCGTGCTCGCGCCGACGCGCGAGCTCGTCTCGCAGATTAACGAGAGCTACAAGCAGCTCGCCCCGAAGGGCAGCCCCAGGTGCGCGGCCGTCATCGGCGGCGCCTCGATGTCGGAACAGACGAACGCCCTGCGCCGCGGCGCGGGCGTGGTCGTCGCCACGCCGGGCCGCCTGCTCGACCACGTCGAGCGCAGGACGATTGACCTCTCTTACGTCGAAGTCCTCGTGCTCGACGAGGCCGACCGGATGCTCGACATGGGCTTCCTGCCGGCCATCCGCCGCATCCTCTCGGAGCTGCCCGAGAAGCGCCAGACGCTCCTCTTCTCGGCGACGATGTCGCCGGAGATCGAGTCGCTCGCGCGCTCGACGATGAAGGAGCCGAAGCTGGTCGAGGTCAGCCCGCGCGGGAGCGCGGCCGCGACCGTCGAGCAGATGGCCTACCCCTGCGCCCTGGAGTCGAAGACGGCGCTGCTCATAGACCTGCTGGAGCGCGAGCGCGAAAGCGAGAACTTCGAGCGCGTGCTCGTCTTCACGCGGACGCGCAGGGGGGCCGAGCGCCTCTCGCACATCCTGCTCGCGCGCGACCACAAGGTGAACCGCATCCACGCCGACCGCACGCAGCCGCAGAGAGAGGCGGCGCTGCGCGGCTTCAAGGAGGGGCAGACGCGCGTGCTCGTCGCGACCGACATCGCCGCGCGCGGGCTCGACGTGGAGTCGGTCTCGCACGTCATCAACTACGACGTGCCCGAGCAGCCCGAGGACTACGTCCACCGCATCGGGCGGACGGGGCGCGCCGGCAAGCGCGGCCGCGCGATCACGCTGGTGACGCCGGTCGACGAAATCTCGATGCGCGCCATCGAGCGTCTGACGGGCCAGGCGGTCGAGCGCGTGGTGCTCCCCTCCTTCGGCGGCGCGCCCGCCATCACGCAGCGCGCGGCGGCGGCGGTCGGGGCGAAACCCTTCCGCGCCATGCGCGGCTCGGGCGCGGGCGGGCGCCGCAGTTTCCGCCCGCGGCGCGCGGGCAGGTAAGATAGACTTTAAGCTAACGGCCGCGCGGCTCTCTCAGAAGCTCGCGCGGCCCCACCCCCAAACCAGACACACAGAGTAAGGAGATTTAACGATTGGCTAAAGAAGACCTTGTCCCGGCTTCCGGCGTGGTGGTTGACAAGCAGCCCAACGCCTTCTTCATGGTTCAGATCGACAACAGCGAACACGTCGTGCTCGCGCAGATTTCGGGGAAGATGCGCAAGAACCGCATCCGCATCCTCGTCGGCGACCGCGTCAGCGTCGAGCTCTCGCCCTACGACCTCACCCGCGGCCGCATCACCTACCGCTACAAGTAAGCAGAAGCGCCCTTCACCAGACCGCCTCGTCCGCGCGCTCGTAAAATCAAAGTGGCGGCGCTCTTCGTCAGCGCCGCCACCGTCGAGCTTACACACGGCCGCGTATCACTCTTCAATTCAAAGTGCGCCGCCGCCCGGCGAGCATGAAGGTCATGCTGTCGGGACGTAGGGACTGTCGGGCGTGTCCGGCCCGCGCAACCTGGCGAGCTTGCGCGCGCGCCGCGCGGCCTGCACCTTCCCCATCACCTCGACGGCGTAGGCGTGTGCCTGGCCCCTCGTCTTAATCGCCTCGAACCTCGCCCGGATGGCGGCGACCTCCGCCGGGGTGCCGCCCGAGAGCTCGATCTCCGCCTTCACCAGATTCGCCAGCGCGCCCGCGAGGTTGCCGGACTCCGGCACGGGCGTCATGTCCACCTGCGTGAGCTGCTCCGCGGTCAGGCCGGGCCTCGCCGCCCTGAGCACGGGGGCGGGGCTGTCGAGCTTCGAAGGGCAGTCCGTCCTCGGCTCGGGGAGCGAGAGCAGGTGGAGGACGTTGTTGGCCGCCGCGTCCCTCTTCGTCAAGGGCTCCATCTGAAACAGATCTTCGAGCGTCTTCGGGACGGAGGAGTGGTCGTAGAGCGTGTGATCGACCGCGCCCTTCGGGACGAGCGGCGAGACGACGACCGCCGGGACGCGCACGCCGTAGAGGTCGAACTCGAAGCCGTTCTGATTGTAGTTGACGGGCGGGTCGTCGTCGCCGGGCGGCACGGCCTTGGGCGGCGCGACGCAGTCGTAGAGGCCGCCGTGCTCGTCGTAGGTAACGACGAGGAGGCTCGTCTCCCAGTAGGGCGAGTTGCGGACGGCCTCGTAGACGGCCGCGAGGAGGTGCTCGCCGCCGTAGACGTCGTCCATCGGGTGTTGCGAAGAGCCGCCGGCGTAGGTATTGCTCCTGACCTCGCCGTAGTGCGGCTCGATGAAGGTGTAGGGGTAGGGGTACGAGGTCTGGAGGTCTTTGGCGAAGCTCTGGAGCGAGTTGACGTCCACGATGGTCACGCCGCTCAACGACGTGACCTGCGGCACCGCGCCGAAGACCGAGCCGTTCTGCGGGTCGTCGCTGTAGAGGCTCAGGCCGTCCCCGTTGTCGTCGCCGTAGAAGCGGTACGGCACGCCCGCCCGCTTCAGCGCGTCGTAGACCGAGCCGTTCTGGTACTGGAAGCCCTGACCCGGAACCTCCCAGTCCAGTATCTGGTCGGTCGAAGGGTTCTTGTCCATCCCCGAGGACGAGGCGCCGTGGACGAAGAAGCGGTTGGGCCACGTCAGCCCGGGCAGAGAGGAGTGCCAGCGGTCGCACACCGCGAACTCTGTGGCGAGCTGGTAGAGCACGGGCAGTTGGGTCGGCGTGGCGAAGCAGCACATCACGTCGCCCCAGGCCGACGCGGGCGGCAGCCCCGTCAGCTCATCCTCGGTCGTGGCGTAGTTGGCGACGAAGCCCGAGTTGTTAATCGGCAGTGAGAAACCGCCGGGCTTCCAGTCCTTCTGCTTCCCCTCGCCGCAGAGCTGCTCGACGGTGTCGTGAAACTCGTGGCCGGGGTCGGTCGGCAGGCTGAGCGGCGCGCCCTTCTGCACGAAGTACTCCACGCCCTGATAAGAGTTGCAGTCGGTGGGCCGGGCGGCCTCGATGCCCTCGATGCCCGACATCGCGAACATGCAGTCGAAGGAGTGGTTCTCCAGCATCAACACGAAGACGTGCGTGACGGGGGCGGGCGGCGCGAGCTGCTGCATCGCGTTCCGGGCCGAGCCGCCGGCGAGAACGATGTCGAACTCGGTCGTCGTGACCGCGAAGGTGAGCGTCTGCTCGTCGTCGTCGTGGTCGAGGTCGTAGTTGTACCAGTACGAGTAGAGGTCGTCGCCGCTGTTGACGTAGAAGCCGGGGGCGGGGCCGTCCTTGACGTGGACGAGCACAGACCAGTAGTCGTAGGTGCCGAACGAGTCGAGGCCGGTCTTGAAGAGAACGTCCAGCGGCCCGACCGTTTGGCCGGGCGCGGCCTCCCAGCGGCCGCTCTGCGTGCCCGTGTCCGTGTTCTCGTGAAAGAGGTAGATCGTGGCGTGGCCGCCGGTGTTGTTGGTGACGTAGACGGCGGCCGAGTGTTGGGCCATGTGAGTCTCCTTGTGTCGTCTCCGGGCGAAGAGCGCGGGCATCTTACGACTTCCCTCGGAGAATTGAAATACTCCTGCCACGAAACCCGCGCGGGCGGTGTTCTCTTGGCTGGGGCGGCCGTCGACTCTCCGCCCTGAAAATTCCGACAAGGCAGAGGTTCATCCACATGCTCAGATTTCCCCTCCCCTCGCTGGGGGTCTTGCTCTGCGTGCTCCTGTGCGGCGCGCCCTCCTTCGCGCAGGCGGTCACGAACGCCGAGGCCGAGAGGTGGCGCGAGGACTTGCGCTACGCGGCGCGGGAGATGGAGGCGCGGCACAAGAACCTCTTCCACGCGACGTCGCGCGGGCAGTTCGACGCCGCGTTCAAGCGACTGGACGAGCGCGTCCCGACGCTCGCGCGCCACCAGATCATCGTCGAGCTGATGCGCATCGCGGCCATGGCCGGCGACGGCCACACCAACGTCGCGCCGACGCGCGACCCGAAGATCGGCTTCCGCACGCTGCCCCTCAAACTCTACCTCTTCGGCGACGGCATGTTCGTCCGCGCCGCCGAGCGCGGCCACGCGGAGTTGCTGGGCGCGCGCGTCGTGAAGATCGGCGACGTCAGCGTCGAAGAGGCCGTTTCGCGCGCGCGTGAAATCGTCGGGCGCGACAACGAGATGGACGTGAAGTTCTACGCGCCGCTCCTGCTCGCCATGCCCGAGGTGCTCCACGCGCTCGGACTCTCGGAGAGCGCCGAGGCCGCGAGCTTCACCTTAGAGAAGGCGGGGCGGCGGGAGTCCGTGACGCTCAAGCCTTCGGGGCCGTTCGAGCTGCTCCCGGCCGACACGGACTTGAGCTGGCTGCCGAAGGAGGGTTGGGCGGACATGCGCGACGGCGCGCCGACGCCCCTGTGGCTGAAAGACCCGAAGAGCAACTTCTGGTTCGAGCAGCTGCCGAACAGCAGGGTCGTCTACGCGCAGATGAACCAGGTGAACGACAGGCAGGGCGAGTCGCTCGCGGACTTTTCGAAGCGGCTGCTCGACTACGTCGAGGCGAACGAGGTCGACAAACTCGTGCTCGACCTGCGGCTCAACCGCGGCGGCAACGGGGGGCTTCTGCGCCCGCTGGTCGTCGGGCTTATCAAGTCGAAGGTCAACCGGCCCGGCCGCCTCTTCGTGCTCATGGGGCGGAGCACGTGGTCGGCCGCGCAGTTCCTCCTCGACCGTCTGGAGCAGTACACGGAAGTGACCTTCGTCGGCGAGCCTTCGGGGTCGAAGGGCACGACCTACGGCGACTCGCGCCGCGTCACGCTCCCGAACAGCGGCGTCACGGTGCGCGTCTCGGTCTACTACTGGCAGGAGTGGGAGCCGTGGGACACGCGGCCGTGGACGGCGCCGCACGTCACCGCGGAGCTTTCGTCCGGAGACTACCGCGCGGGGTTAGACCCGGCGCTCAGGGCCGCGCTCTCCGACGCCCCGCGCAGGCCGCTCGCGCAGGTGCTCGACGAAGCCCTGACCGAAGGCGGCGCCGAGCTGGCCCTGAAGAGGCTGCGCGAGTTCAAGGTCGACCCTTCGAACAAGTACGCCGAGACGGAGGGGCCGCTCCTCGCCGCCGGCCAGCGGATGCTCAACGAGAAGAAGAACGAGCAGGCGCTCCGCCTCTTCGAACAGGCCGCCGCCGAGAGGCCGCAGTCGCCGCGCGCGCACTTCGCCCTCGGCTACGCGCACTCCCTGCTCGGCAACAGGGAGCAGGCCGTGAAGAGTCTTGAGAAGGCCCTGGAGCTGGAGCCGAAGCACTACGAGGCGGCCGAGTTGTTGAAGCAGCTGCGGCGCAGATGAGGCTTTGATTTGAAATTTCGGGAATTATCTACTTGATGCGGGGAGTAGTGCGCCTATATGCTCCCGCGCATGTCAATCTCTGCCTTCCTTAAAGCACGCGCGCTGTCCATTAGCGATAACATTATTGCCGCTATTCTCTTCCTCGGAGGTGCGATAGTGGCTGGTTGGCTTACTGATTACCTAGCACAGCGGTACGGGCTAACACCGAAGGTTGCCGTCGTTCTCTCTTGGTCAATCGGGCTGCTTGTTTTCGTCGCGTTGAGCCTTTTACTCAAACCAAAAAAGGAGCAAGAGTCGCAGGCCGCGCCCGCACAGCAACTCAATCAGAGCAGTATGGTCAACGAGACTCGCAATGAGTTTGCCCCGCATAACGAGTTCAAGCCACACAATGAATTTAACCCAACCTTAATTGTCAATGTGTCAAGTTCTCAGCCGCAGGCACAAGAGGTTCAACCCACGTCGGCGCCTAGACCTGCTTTTAAGGTTACTGTTCCTGTTACTAGCAGGCCCGGATTAGTTCGGATGGATGTGAATCTCCTTCGTATGGCAAAGCCGGATGAGGCCGGCATGTTATTCCCAATCCTTGTAGAATTTGAAAATCTCCCAACAGGAAAAGGTAAGACTGCGGAGGTTAATGATGTATGGGCACACATAACGTATCGTGATTTCGATTTTATGAATGCAGAACTCGCCCGCGTTGGGTCTGGTTGCTGGATTGACCAACCTATACCGGATGTAAGCTTTCCGCTCAGAACGCCGAGATACCTAATGCTGGGCGGGTGGCACGTTGATAGGACGGAACCAATGGTAAACGAGTTCAGAGTTTTTGAGTATTCGCGGGACTTACACCGCGCGGTAGAAAAGGAAGTAAAAATCGCCGGGCCTACAAACCCCTTTGTAAGAGTCAACAATCAGGTTGAAATTGCACAGAGGAGATTAGTGGTAGATGTTGTCTTAACATCTAACGGGCATCATGATGATAGCTGTGAGTATCAGTTTCAAATAGCGATATTCGGCGGTGATGGAACTGGGCACTCAATAACTTGTGTTAAGAAGCCTTAAGCGGCCTCTTCTTTCGTCAGTTCCTTGTATTCTCGGTTCTCGGAGGGGATGAGCCGGAGCAACGTAGCGCGAAACAGGTAAAACCTCTATCAAGTAGATAATCAACGAAATTTCAAATTTGAAATTTCAAATTCATAGGTCGGGTATTTGCCAGTCGATCTCGGGCTTGCCCGCGGCGCGGAGGGCTTGGTTGGCGTTGGAGAAGGGGCGCGTGCCGAAGAAGCCGTGCCGGGCGGAGAGCGGCGAGGGGTGCGCGGCGCGGAGGATCGGGTGGCGCCCCTCGTCAATCATGCCGGCCTTCGACTGCGCGTCGCGCCCCCAGAGCAGGAAGACGACCGTGTCCTTCTTCGCGTTGACCTTTTCGATGACCGCGTCGGTGAAGGTCTCCCAGCCCTTGCCGCGGTGCGAGCCGATGGCTCCGGCCCGCACCGTCAGCACCGTGTTGAGCATCAGGACGCCCTGCCGCGCCCAGCTCGCGAGGTAGCCGTTGTTCGGGATGCGGAAGCCGTCCACGTCGCTCTTCAACTCCTTGAAGATGTTCCGGAGCGACGCGGGCAAGGCCACGCCCGGCTTCACGGAGAAGCAGAGGCCGTGCGCCTGGTTCGGCCCCGGGTAAGGGTCTTGCCCTAAGAGCACCACGCTCACCTTGCGGAATGGTGTCAGCTCCAGCGCCTGGAACGTCTCGTCTGCGGCCGGGTAGACTTCGAACCGGTCGCGCTCCCCCTCGACAAACTCCGCCAGCCGCCGGAAGTAGTCCTTCTTCGGCTCCCCCCCGACCTGCCCGCGCCACCCTGCCGGTATCGGCGGCATCATGCCCTTAACTCCTCCTCGCAGGCCCGCGCGTCAGGCGCGAGGGCCGGGTTAGAAATTCGCCTCTAGGGCTGTGTGCCCAACTCCTCTATGTCCTGATGATCCTTTAACAGCGTGCCGAGGAAAGGCAGTTTGGACAGGTTCGAGTCCAGCACCTCGGGCACGGTGCCGAGGGCCGTGGACATCACGCGCAGCCAGACCAACAACTCGCCGGTGGACGGCCGCTTGCGCAGGTTGCGCTGCCGCAGGGCCAGAAACCTTTGGATCGCCATGTCCAGGAATGTCCTGTCCAGGTGGCGGTACTCGTCGCTGCGGCGGTGCACGGCCTCGGCGATCAGCCTCTCGTCGAAACGGATGTGATGGTAGACGCAGCGGCGCAGGAAAGGCTCCGGCAGGCGGCGCTCGCTGTTGGAGGTGATGAAGACAATCGGCCGCACCTTCTCGTCGGCCTTGATTACCTTCCCCGTCTCGGACACGGTGAACTCCATCTTGTCCAGCTCGTGCAGCAGGTCGTTGGGGAAGTCGCGCGGGGCCTTATCAATCTCGTCGATCAACAGCACCATCGGCAAGGGAGACTCGAAAGCGATCCACAGCGGCCTCGGTTCCAGGTAGGCCTCTTTATTCAGCGCCCGTTCGGCGTGAGGCTCGCCCGCCTGCGCCCGCGCCGCGGCGCCGCCGTCCCGGACGCCGAGGCTGGCGTCCCGAAAATACCTGACCGTGTCGAAATGGTAGAGCAAGTCCGTCGCGCTGCTGTCGGACTTCACCTGGAAGTGCAGCAGCTCCAGGCCGAGTTTGTAGGCCGTGTAGTACGCGGCCTGGGTCTTGCCGGTGCCCGGCTCGCCCGTAATCAGCAGCGGCTCGCCGACCGCGACCGCGGCGTTGATGGCCGTCTCCAACTGCGGCCCCGGGATGAAGCGCCGCGCGTCTTCGGCGAAGGTGTTGCCGAGCCGCGTGAAGGGCCGTTCGAGCAGGAGGGCCTGCTCCTCGGCCGTCAGCGGGGCCTCGCTGTCGGCGCGGATGATGCGGAAGGGGTACCCGTTGCTCTTCATCACTGGCCTCTAGTTGTAATCCTCGTCGTCCGTGGCCGGCCCCGCCGCGCGGGCCTGGCCGCCGTCCCGGTTCCAGATCAACTCTTCGATGTTCTTGAGCCGCTCCAGAATCTTATCGTACTCGCCGTTGCACTCGTCCATGATCTCGTCGAGCACGCGGTCGCGGAATTTTTCCGGGAGCGGGAGGTTGTGCGTCTCGATGAAGTCGATCAGGTCCTCCTTCTGCAAACGCTCCATCTCGTCGAGCAGCCTGACGCGGGTGCGGCCCAGCCTGATCGCGTTGAGCTGCTTCTTCTCCAGCAGCACGCTGCGGAACACGCTCGGCTTCCTGACGACGAAGGAGATGCCCAGCAGGCCGAAGGACTGGTCTTCCAGCAGGACGGCGACGTTGGCGTCCCACCACTCCAGATACTTGTGCAGCAGGTCGGGCGTGAGCAGCATCCCCGGCCGCACCGGCTCGTGGCGCACGTAGAGCAGGACTTGCCGGCCCGTCACGGCGCGCGTCTCGGTGCGGATGCGGTCGGGAATCTCCTGCAGCGACTGCACGTCGAACGCCTCCAGGAGCATGTCGGTCATCGAGCGGTGGAAGTTGTAGAACTCCTGCGGCCAGGCGGGGAGCACTTCGTAGAGGTGCGTGTCCGTGAGGTCTTCCTGCAGCTCCACCTTCAGGCGCTGGTGGAACAGCTCCACCCCCTGCCCCTCCTTCCCGTACCAGATGTAGGCCAGCGAGCGGGGCTTCCGCTGCGAGAGCATCGTCTTGGTCTGGTAGAAGACCTGGCCGAACTGCCGCACGCGGTCGAGCTTAAAACGCCAGTGCGGGTCGCGCTCCAGGGGGCTGGGGGGGCGCGGCGGGTGCGCCTTCCAGCTCCCGTAATGGCAGTGCAGGACGGGCGTCATCCAGCGCATGTCCCGGAAGCTGAAGTTGAGGTCGGCCAGGTTGCCGCGCATGTTGGCGACGGCGACGTGCGGCGGCTCGCCCTTCACGATCAGACTCCGCAGCAGCGTCAGCCCCTGCCTCTGCGCCGCGCCGGAGTAGGCGCTCAGGCAGTTGGTGATGACGGCGGGGATGAAGCTCCCCAGTTGCCGCCCGACCCCGAGCCAGCCGCCCGCGTCGCCGAGGCAGCAGTTGACGTAAGCCAGCGACGGCCCGTCGCCGTCCTCCAGCCGCAGGCAGTTGGCGAAGTCGGCCACGGGCTTCTCGGCGCGCCGCGCCTTCTCCCCTTCGGCGAAGATTAAAGACGAAGTCCGGCCGTCGCTCGTGCCGTGCCCGTAGTAGTAGACGACGTGTGGCTTGAACTCCTTCGCGGCCCGCTTGAACCCCTCCCAATCCTTGACCACGACGAGATGACGCCCGGCCGTGTGCAGGTAGTTGGCGGTGGAGAGAACGTCCTCCAGCTCTTCCAGGTGCTGCTCGGAGTCTACCCTGGGCAGCCCCGCCGGCTCCGGCATGACCAACAGGATGCGCGGCGAGGGCGGCAGCTCACAGTCCGGCAGCGCGCCGCCGCCGCCGAGCGCGACCGACCAGCCGGTCGAGCCTGTGGCCGAGAGGAAGACCCCTTCGGCGGCCAGCAGTACCCAGGGCAGCCGGGCGACGTGCTCGTCATCCGAGACGATGCGCACCTCGACCTTCTCCTGGCGCAGGCGCTCCCGCGTCGCCGCGTCCAGAGGGCCGAAGACTTGCCGGTAGAGGAACTGCCCGAACTCCAACTGGCCGCGCTCGTCGAAGGCGGCCGTCAGCTCCGGCGAGGGGCCTTGCAGAAGGGCGCGGAGGATTTCGCCCAGCCGGCGCGTCTCGCCGTTCAACGTCAGCGGCTCGTCCGGCCCGAGCGCTGGCGCGGGCAGGTCGTAGAGTGGCACCCGGTCGTCCTGATAGACACTCCCGCGATAGCCGCCGCCCGAGTTTTTAATCTCCACAAAAAGGCGCACGGTTTTGTCCGCCCGACTACTGCTTCTCCTTCTGGATTCGAGCCATCAGTGCCTTGGCCTCCGCGTTGTCGGGGTCAAGCGCGAGAGCTTTGTAGGCATCTTCGGTTGCATTCTCAAAACGCTGCATCCGCAGGTAAGCAGTTCCCCGGAGGACGTAGGCATCCACCCGGTCAGGTCTTAATCCGATGGCAGTGTTGGCATCTGAAATCGCAAGGAGATAGTTACTGACTTTCAGGTACGCATTTCCTCGTACGACGTAGGCGTAAGTCAGATTAGGTTGTAATTGAATAGCCTCCATACAGAATGCTACCACCTCCTCACTCCTGTTGAACCGCTCTGCGATTAAAGCCATTTCCACCCATGCATCGGCTCTCGTTCGGTCTATCTTTAGAGCCTCCTCGAATTCAGACAAAGCTTGCGGGAAAAGCCCGATACTGGAATACCGGCGCCCCTTTTCCAAATGTTCTGTCGCCTCGTCCCTACTCTCGCGGGTCACCTGCATCTCTATGTTTATAGTTCTGCCCGGCGATTTGTCGGTGTCGATGATCTGCTCCCACTGCTTGTACCCGGGCTTAGTGACGACCAGTTTATGCTGACCTCTAGTGAGAGAAGCGACGCCCGTTCGCTGTATCGCTACGGGCGACTTACCGTCGATTGAGAGTTGGATGTCATCCACGTAACTATTAAAACGGTAAAGAATGCTGGGCGGATCGAACGTGAGATAGATATTCTGATCCGAACTCCCGATATACACGTTGGCCTCGTTGACGGTAATGCTGCTGTAGAAACGAATGATGTAATTTCCGGGCGGAACGTCTTTGAGTGAAACGGCCTCCGACACGAAGACATCTTTCCCAAAAGCATGAATGTGGCTGAGACCCAGCGTCACTACCGGGTTATTGTTCAAGTCTCGAATCTCAATAGACGTGGTTGTAAAATCGGCCACGAAGGTTAGTTTTCTCGTGGCCCGCGCGGGCCGAGTGGGGCTGGGGTCGTTCCGCCTCGGGGGGCGGGGGTCGCCGGCCGGGCCGGGGTTCGGCGGGTTGTTGGAGGCGACGGCCGGGGAGTCGCCCTCGGACACAGACACCTCCGTCTCACTAGCCCTCGACTCCAGTTTGACCTTCGCGATGTACGCGGACTGCCCGCCGCGCGCGTCCCGCAGCTTTAACTTCAAGGTCACTTCGGAGACGGCGCCGGCCTCCGCCGGGGCGAGTCCGGCGGTCTTGATGACGGCCGAGTCCTTGTCACTCTCTATCTCTCCCCCTTCGGCCGCCCACTCGTACCGGACGACTTCGTCGCGGTCGGGGTCTTCCGCCTCCGCCCTGAACTTCAGACCCGCGCCCGGCCCGCCGAGTGGCTCCGCCTCCTTCAACCCTTTCAGGACGGGCGGCCGGTTGTAGAGGCGGTTGACCCAGTTGGCGGGCAGCGCCCGGGGGACAAAGACCACGGCCGCCGCGAGCACGGCCAGCGCGAGCGGCGCCCGAAGTCGCATCGCGGACTTGTGCTGCCTCCACCAGGCGGCGGCCCTCTCCGCGGACGACTCGACGACCGCCAGCGTCAACGGAACCAAAGTCTCCCGCCCGGCCGTGAGGAGGACGACGTTCGCCTCGTGCCGGCCCGGCTCAAGGTCGCTCGTGTCGACCGTGACTTCGAGGAACCGCTCGCTCTTCTCCGAATCGAAAATCCCGGGCTCCACCCGAACCCACTTCACGTCGGCGGAGGCCTGGCCGAGCAGCCAGTTGCCTGAGGCCGTCCTGATGTTGAGCCGCCTTGAGTAAGTCCGGTTCCTCCTGACGTGTTTGAAGTTCAGGCGGCGCGGGCGGGGCACGATTTCGAGTTCGGCGTCGAAGGCGTCGGGCGGCGCGGGCTCTTTACCGCTCAGCCACGCGACGCCTTCGCGCAGCGCCCCGGCCGTGACCGAGATGACGGCGCCCAGCCCGGCCCACAGGCGCTCGCAGAGGCGGGCCAGTTGTTGCAGGTAGACCTGGACGCGTTCCGCCAGAGAGGGTTTGTAGTCCGGGTCTTTGACGACGTTGGTGGCGACGCGGGCCAGGTACGAAAACGCCTCGCGCGTCCGCGGCTTGCGGCGCAGGGGCACCCTCGTGATCTCCGTCGAGCCGGGTTCGCGCAGAGCCGCCCCCGGCAGCACGACGTTTGCGAGTTCCGTCTGGATGGCCCCCTTGAGCGGCGTCTCTCCCAGCCGCGCGATCTGTTCCAGAGCGCCGTCGGGCTCCAGCTCCAGGCGCACGCGCTCCATGCTCCAGCGCCAGGCCAGGTGCGCGAGCGAGTCCTTCTGCCCCGGCTCGGTCTCGGCGATCTTCTCCAAAAGGAAACGGAGAATCTCCTCCTGCCTCGGCTGCTCCCAGCGCACCATAAACCCCGCGCGCAGGACGGCCAGCACGGGGACGGAGAACCTGATTCCAGACGCGCTCACGACCGTGCCCGGCAGTGCGAACAGGCGCTCGATTCTGTCCGGCGGGAGGTGCGGCTGAAATTCGCGGCGCAGGGCGTCTGCCATCCCCGCCGTCACGGGCTGAATCATGGCGCACGCCTGGCCCCAGGGCAGCGCGTCCCCCAGGAGTCCTTCGACGTAGATGGACAGGTCGCTGCCGACACTCGCCGGGACGCCTTTCCACTCGAACGCGCCGTCGGAAGAATCTTCGCCCTCGCTCCGCTCGGTCAGAAAACTCCGCATGGCGCGCAACAGTCCCGCGCCGGTGGCCTGGAAGACGGGCAGGCCGTAACGCCGCACCAGCGCCGTGCTCTCGTCCCAGTGGCGCGGCTCGCGCAACTCCATCCAGGCCAGGAAGGGCCAGCGCGCCAGCGTCTCCAGAAAGAAAGCGTCGCGGTGATAGTGGAGGCCCTTGCCGTCGCTGAAGAATAAGAGCAGGTGGTGTTGGCGCTGGGCCTCAAGGTCTTCGAGCCATGCGAGCGCGCCCTCGATCTGGAAGCGGGCCGGGGAGCCGTAGAACCTCCCGTACTTGATCTGGATGCCCCGCCGGCCGAGACCTTCGGCCAACTCGCGCGGAACCGGATTCCATGACAGCGGCTGTGCGTAGGCGTCCTCCAGGATGTAGACGGTGCGGAGCTGCCTGCGCTTGTGGAAGACCAGGAGCGGCAGGCCGCTCCGCCGCGCCATCGCCTCGACCGAGGCGCGGACGTTGAGCCTCGTGCCCGCGGCCTCGCTCTGGAAATAGCCGAGCGAGTCGGCCAGTTGATCCAGCGTGCCGGAATCCAGATGAGGGGCGGCCCTGCCCCCGATCTGCCCGAGCGGGAAATGGCGCTTCCCGCTCGGGTCCCAGGCGAACTTGTGTCTGGTGGGGAGCCGGCTGAGGAGCCACAGCAGAATCGCGTAGGCGAGCGCGAGCAGGAGACACAAGGCGCCGACGCCGGCCCGGTCGCGCCAGTCGTGCTCGTCGGGGAGACGAACCGGCGGCACAATCTCTTTGACGGCGACCGAGACGCCCGTCGTCGTTGTCGTCTGGACGGCCGCGGGGTCGGGCGCCGGCGGGGGCGGGGGCGCGACCGGGCCGGGTGCGTTCGGGGGCGGGCCGCTGCTCGCGGGAGGTCGCGCGTACTTGAGCCAGAGGAGAGCGCCCAGTGCCAGGAGCGCCAGCGGCACCAGCAGATGCCGGGGCCGAAACCTGTACTTCGGAAGTCGGAGGCGGGCGGGCGGCTCCTGCGCCTGAGCGGGGGCGCTCTGTCCGGCCGGCGCTCGCAAGGCTACTGGCGGAGGCGTGTGAGACGAGAGCTGCTTCTCCCCCACCAGGCCGCGCAGTTGCGCCCAGAGCTGTTCGAGTTCGGCGGCGGAGAGTTCTTCGACCTCAAGGCCAGGGTCGAAGAACTCGTCGAACCGTCTGACGAACGCCTGCTCCTGCTCGGCGCTCTTGACCAGCAGCGCGACGAGCACGCCGCGCAGACGCCCGACGCTCCAGGGGCCGCCCGCGCGCAGGGCGAGGCCGATCCGGTCATAGTCTTTGAGGGTGACGCGGATGCCGTCCGCCGCCAGCGTGAACAGGAATGGCGCGAGCGGGAATTCATTCATCGCCAGTCGCGTCGGACGAAAAAGCCTTCAAGGCAGTCGTCTTGAACGGGCAGGTTCCGACGGCAATCGCCGGGATGCCGACGAAGAAGACCACCGGCCAGGTCTTGGCCCTGGTGAGGTGCGTGCTAATGAAGGAGGTCGACTCTCATCTTCGCCGCCGGGTCGCCCAGGACGACGTAACCACGGCCGTCGTTGCGCGCCTGCCAGAGGGCGATGACGGCGTCCTGCTCGCGCTGACGCTTCTTGTCGCTCAACCACTTTTCCAGTTGCACGGTCTGACGCTGCCAGCGGTCGTTCAGGTAGTCGGTGGCGTGCCCCGCGCGCTCCCCGCTCAACAGCTCGCCGAGGATGGCCCTGAAGGTTTCGATCTGCGGGTCGCCGCCGGCGTTGAGGAACGAAAACTCCCAGGCCCTCGAGACGTGTCCGACGAAGGCCATCAGCCCCCGCGCCAGCATCTTCTGTGGGAGGCGCGCGACGAAAGGCGCCTCCGCGATCTGCTGGCTCCGCTGCCAGGAGGAGGGGTAGACCCAGTCGTCTCTGAGCGGCGTGCCCGCGCTGAAGCAGGCGAAGGAGACGGCGACCATGCCCTCCAGCTCGATGTCGCCCGGCAGGTCGTCTCCGGAAAGGTAGTGCTCGGGTTGCGGGGGGGTGCCCAGGCCGGGCCACTCCTGCGAGATGAGCGCGCCCTGCGTGGCGGCCTGTTCGCCGGAGACTTTCTCGTACTCCATCCCGTGCCCGGCGGTGAAGAGCAGCGCCGGCCGCTTGCGCCGCGCCCCCCCCGTCAGCCGCTCCAACATCTTCGCCTTGTAGGCCCCGCCCTTCGCGTCGTCGCCGAGCAGCAGGGACGGCTTGAACTTATACTTGGCGCGTTCCTCCGTCAGCCAGTCGAAGAGTGGCTGCACGAGGTTCGAGGAGCTGCTCTGTGTGGCCGGGTCGTTCTCGTGGCGCGTCCCGAACAGGAGAGCCTCGCGCGCCAGCGGCGGGGCCTCGTCGGCCTCCTCGTGTTGAATCAGGTGCTCGACGTAGCTCTGACAGTCCGCCGGGTCGTCGAACCAGAGGCGGCCGACCGCGTACTCGCCGTCCAGGTACTGCTGGAACTCCCAGGGGATGCGCGACGGCGGGCCGACGATGCAGAGGTAGTAAGGCACGCTCTCCGGGCGCATCTCGCCGGTCTCGACCTGCCCCGTCTCCCAGAGGAACTCGTCATACGCCCAGCCCTTCTGGTAATGGAATTCGAGTGGCTTACGGCCGCGCATCTGCGCCTTGCGGTGTGCGAGCAGGGGCGCGAGCGCGGCGCGGTGCGCCTCCTCTTCCGCCGTGAGCGGCTCCGGCGGCCAGATAACGCCCCAGCGCACCTGCGTCAGGTCGTCGGCCTCGAACCGCGGCGGCGGGCCGAGGTGCGTCCTCAACCCCGCCTGGGCCAGACTGTCGGCCCGCGACTTCTCCTCCGCGCTTCGCCCGTCGAACTCCGCCTGGATGGCGGCGTACAGGTCGTCGGCGCTGATCTCCAGGGAGGGGCGGCCGCTCCCCGCCAAGACCCCGTTCCCGTATATGACATCTCTGCGCTGGCTCATCGTGGCCTCCTCGCTGACGTAGACGACGGGGCGACTCGCGCTCGTGTCTCACGGCCCACTCAACGCGCCGGCCTTTCGTTCGTGGAACCGCCCTCGGCCGCGGGCGGGTGACTCGGCCACGCCAACGTCACGGCGGAGGGCGACTCGGTCGGTGCGCCCCGCAGACACAGATGCTCGTTAGATGAAGGACAGGTGTTAGCTTAAATGTGCGGCGGCCTACCCGTTTATGAACTGAGGGGCGAGGCCGGCAGGCCTTGCAGAGAGCACCTTGAAATCAACAACCCGACTGCCGCCGAACGTTAGGCCTAACCCTATACTGCAACACAGAACGGGATGTCAATGCTCACCTGTCACCGACGCTCACAGGCGCGAGTAGGTGAGGCCGGTCTGGCCCTGGTATTTGCCGCCGCGGTCTTGGTAGGAGACGTCGCAGTCCTCGTCGGACTCGAAGAAGATGACTTGGCCGATGCCCTCGCCGACGTAGACGCGCAGGGGCAGGTCTGCGAGGTTGCCGAGTTCGATGACGAGCCGCCCCGTCCAACCGGCTTCGAGCGGCGTCGTGTTGAGCATGAGGCCCGCGCGCGCGTAGGTCGACTTGCACATGCAGATGCCCGTGACGTTGCGGGGCAGGCGGAAGGTCTCGACCGAGATGCCGAGGGCGTAGGAGTGCGGCGGCAGGAGGTAGTAGTTCGAGCCGTCTTCGGCCGCTTGCAGCGGCGGCTCGACCAGAGAGCTCTCGTCGAAGTTCTTCGGGTCGATCTCGCGGCCGTGGATGGGCGAGAAGACGCGGAAGCCGTCGTCGGCGAGCCGCATGTCGTAGCCGTAGGAGGAGGCGCCCGCCGAGATGATGCGACGCCCCGCCGACTCGCGCACGAGGGCGGCGTCGAAAGGCCGGATGAGCTGTTGCTCCTCGGCCATGCGCCGAATCCAGCGGTCTGATTTGACTGTCATCGCTTCCGTGTCCGGTCAGAGTTTTCTTCAGAACGGTGGCCGCAGCATAGCCCTCGCGTAACGCGAAGGCAAGCAGGCAGTGAAGAGGGTGCTGGGTCAGAGCAGCCTGTCCTACCCAACACCTAACACCTAACACCCAGCACCCTCTTCACTGCCTACCAGCTTGCCTTATCCGTATGGTGCCGTCGCCGACGGTGAAGGAGAGGGTGGCGCCGCCCTGGCCGGCGCGCGCCTGGAGGGTGCGCTCGTCGGGGGTCGTGCGTTCGCGCGGGGCGAGCGCGGGGTGTGTGTTCTCGACGCGGCCCGCGCGCAGGACTTCGGCGTCCACGTCGCCGTTGAAGGCGGCGGGCAGCTCGACCTCCACGTCGCCCGCGGCCACGCGCAGGCGCAGGCCGCGGCCGCGCCAGCTCCGCCCCGCCTGCCGCACGGTGACGGGGCCGCTGGCGACCGTCGCCTCCACGTCGCCGCCCGCGAGCGCGAGCAGAGAGTCGGGGCCGCCGCCCGCGTTGATGCGCAGGGCGCCCTCGACGCCCGTGACGACCAACCGGCCGCGCCCCGCGTTGATCTCCACGTCGCAGGCGGCCGGCACCTTCAGGCGGTAGTCGATGCGCCAGGGCATCGAGAGGAGCTGCTTCGGCAGGCCGCGCGCCGCGCGCTTCGCGTACTTGCGGTCGTAGAGGCCGACGGTCATCACGCGCACGTGGTTCACGTCCTCGTCCACGGCGAAGGTGTTGAGCGAGGCGAGGCGCGTGAGGTTCTCTTCGGTGTCGGCGCTCTGCTCGATCTCGGCCGTGACCTCGACCTCGCTCCGGTTCCAGGCCTCGACGGTCACCGAGCCGTCCGGCGCGCCGTACAAGGTCACAGACCCGCCGTACCCCAGACGCTTCAACTCGCGCCGCGTCGTCGTCCGCTTCAGGAGCGAAGGGGCCTGCGCCTGCGCGGGCTTCTCCGGCCGCCTCTCCTCCTTCGGCTGCCTCCCGCTCTGCGCGGCGGCGTGGAGTTGAAAGACGAAGAGAGCTAAGAGGAGAAATGAAGTGTGGATTTTTGACGGCGTGCTTGTCATCAGTCGCAGGCTACAACATCGAGGGTGAAATTAGAAAGGCAAAACAAAAGGATGAGAGGCGGCGTGTCTCTCATCCTTCCCTTGTCGTTATCCTTGACGCCCTCTCCCTCACGGTCGGGCTTCTGCCACGCTCTTTACCGAGGCATGAAGACGATGGAGCCGCGGCCGTTGGTGGTGCTCAAGCTCGCGCCGCCGTCGCCGACCTTGCCGACGACCTTGCGCTTCTCGTTGAAGAACTCGAACTCGCCCATCTGCGCGAAGCCGTTGAGGTCGATGTTGCGCGTGCGCGGCGCGACGGCCATCAGGCGGAAGCCCGACTCGGCCGTGATGCGGAGCTGGATGTCGCCCTGCGTCGAGTTCAAAACATAAGTGCCGCCGCGCAGAAGCTCCGCGTCGAAGAGGATGTTGCCGACCGTGTTCTCGGCCATCACCGTGCGCGCGCGGATGCCGGTCAGCTCGATGTCGCCCTCGCTCGTGACGTGCGCGCGCACCATCTCGCCGCGGACGTTGCGGATGACGATGCCGCCGGTCATCGTGCTGATGTCCACCGTGGAGTTGTAGGGGACGCGGATGGTGAAGTTGACGTCGCCCACGTCCTCGCGGTTGTCGCGCCGCACGTCGATGCGCACGCCGTCGCCGTCCACCTCCGGCTCCATCTTCGCCGAGCGCGACTCCATCGTGGCGGTGATGCGGACGGTGTTCTTCTCCCAGGCGAGCACCTCGATGCGGCCCGAGCGGTTGAGGATGTTGAGGCGGATGTTCGGCTGCGCCGGGTAGTCCTTCGAGAAGCGCTTCTGCGCGGCGGCCTGCGGCGCGAGGGCGCAAAGAAGCGCGAGCGCGGCCAGGAGCAGGCGCGCCGGCGGGCGCGTCGCCGCGGCGCGGCCGGGGTGGGGGTTGTGGGCGGTCGGTTGCTTCATCTAAATACGGACTTCAGGGACTCCGGCCGTCTCACGCTCGAAGCGCCCGCGCTCCAGAGTTGTGCGGAGGCGCGGGCGCCGCAAAAGGACTCGGAAAACTTCCCCCCTGCCTTCGAAGGGCCTCGCCTTCCGTGCGTTACTGCTCGCTGAACTCGCGCATCAGCTCGACCTTGTCGTGCAGCGCGGCGTTGAGCATCTCCTCGGCCACCTCGTCGTGCGGGTTCTTCTGCAGGTCGTCGAGCGAGTCCTTGACCGACTGGTCGAGGACGAGGACGCTGCGGTCGAATGAGGCTCGCATGCGCGGGTTCCAGCTCGCCCGGCGCGCCTCGACGCGCTGCTCCCAGTAGCGCATGGAAGCCTCGTGCGGCTCAAGATAAGTCCGCGGGTAGGAGTCGTCCGAGACGACGCGGCGCACGGCGGCGGCGCGCTCGGGGCGCGCGTCCGTCGAGGCGAAGCGCAGGCCGACCGCGGTCACGCTCGCGGCGGCGACGACGAGGGCGGCGGCCCCGGCCGCCATTTGCGGCAGCGAAAGCTCGAAGCGCCGGCCGAACAGGCGCGACCAGAATCCGCCGCCGGCCGCTGACGTCGCCGCCGCGCGCACGGGACGACTCTCGGTCTCGACCTCTGCTTGCACGCGCAGCCAGAGGGCGCGCTCGTCCGCCGGGAGGAAGACCTGCCCGCGCACGTCGCGCGCGACGGCGATGATGGCGTGGAAGTCCTGGCGCGCGGCGTCACAGGACGCGCAGGCCGCCAGGTGCGCCCCGACCGCAGTGTGCTCCGAATGGCCGAGCGTGCCGTCGAGGAACTCGCTGAGCAGTTCCTGGCACTTCTCGCAGTTCATCTCTCTAAACCTCTCGCAGTACATCTTGGCTCACGGGTCAGTCTCGGGAAGACTTTTAAAACTTTCGCGCCGGGCGGGGCTGAGGGATTTCGGTGAAGCCCGCGCGAACACCTTTGGAAGCCTATTGCGGCTCGTTCTGTTGCCTGAGAAGCTGTCGGAGTTTCATCCGAGCCTTGTGGAGCTGGGACTTGGAGGTGCCGACCGAGCAGCCCAACAGCCGCGCCACCTCCTCGTGCTCGTGCCCCTCCACGTCGTGCAGCACGAAGACCGCACGGTACCCCGGCGGGAGTTGGCTCACCGCCTTGTCCAGCGCGATGCGGTCGACCACCGGCATGCTCGCCGGGTTCTCCGTCCCCGCCACCACCTGCTGCGGCGACTCGCCGTCCTCCGTCACCTGCTCGACCTTCACGCCCCGCCGCCGGA